>JAABUV010000793.1_pt1 | contig 47659 bp, 71 predicted proteins | sample 5559971 | NCBI WGS metagenome assembly JAABUV01 (sample SAMN10711881, study PRJNA513362) | rock metagenome | isolation source: Antarctica rocks | place: Antarctica: Victoria Land, Knobhead nord | collected 2015-12-19 | reverse complement strand
GCCCTGACCTAACACTATCTCCTGACCAGGCCCCAACCCGACCCCGCGCGCAGGGCCACTGGAGCCCGATCGTGAAGCAGATGCGCGCGGGGCGCAAGCCGGACGGCATCTGCATGGTGTGCGGCTCGTGCGCCGCGGGCTTCCCAGCCGAGCTGAACCGGTGCGGCCGCCGCGCCCCGGCGCGTGCTTCGGTGTGAGACACCCTCAAAGTTTCATGGTACGCGATCGCGTGCCCGACACAAAGGCTCTCCAACGGGTCATCTGCTCCCTGCCGCCCCGCCTCGACTGGCCAATGCCCTACCTGCTAGGTTTTCAGGGTGTGACTTTGGGCCGCGAGCGCGCCAGGACCGCGGACTTTCTGCACACGTTCACGGACGCCGCGGACGACATGCAGCTGTTCTGGGAGGCGTTCCCCGCGGAGGGCGGCGCGGCGCGCACCACCTACATGTTCACGTACTGCGACACCGACCGCCAGCGGCCCACGTTCCAGGCGCGGCCGCCAGACCCTGCGCCAGGCTCTATAACCCTGTGTGCGCGCCGACCCGGGCCCAAGCCCGCCCGGGGCGCCGAGCGCGGCGGGCGTGTGTGCGGCCGCGCCGGCCGGCGCGCCGCCCCGCTCGAGCGGCTGGCGCAGGGCGCTGCAGCGTCCGGGGCCCGCGCCGGGCGCTGCTGGATGGCTTACGGGGCGCGTGCCAGGCGCTGCCAGAGCGCAAATTACGGCGGGCGCACGCCAGGCGCTGCTGGACCGCTGCTTACGGGGGGGGCGTGCCAGGCGCTGCAAGAGCGCTATTCACGGCGGGCGCGCGGCAGGCGCTGCTGGACCGCTACTTCGAGCTGCTGCCGGAGTACCAGGGCGCACCGCTGGACGCGCTGGATTTCCGGCGCGTGCTCTTCGGCGCCTTCCCGACTTTCGCGGACAGCCCGCTGCGCCCGCAGTTCGACCGCATCCTGCAGGTGCAGCACCCTAAATATACCTCTATCCCTCTGCAGGCGCCTGCGGCTGCACCCTGCGCTTGAAGCTCCTTGCTCTGCCTCTGTGCGCGCGCTTGACGTCCTGCAGGCGACCTGCGCCCCACCGCTGCCATGACTCGCTCCCGCAGCTTGCCAAGGGCCCTGTCTACCTGGCTGCTATGCTCCGGCAGTAGCAGTCAGGCGCCTGCTCTCGCTGCTCACCCATGGCTGATGCATCACTGATGGCTGATGCGCGAAGGAGGGCACCGCGAGTGCGGCCCCATCGCTCACCAGCCACCCACCCACCCACCTGTTCACCGGCTCACGTGGCATGTGGGCGGCGCGAGTGCGTAAGCGCCGCCGGCCACCCACCTCACAGCCACTTGCCCGCCCAGCCGTCCGCGGCCGCTGCGCGGCAGGTGGGCGACGCGAGCGCGAGCCAGTCGCCGCTGTCGTTCGGCGGCTTCGGCACCATGCTGCGCCACCTGCCGCGCCTGGCCGCCGGCGTCGACTCGGCGCTCGCCACCGATGCGCTGTCGCGCCGCGCGCTCGCCGTGCTGCAGGCGCGCCCCGTCTCAGGCCAGGGCATGCAGCACGCCCTCTTGCTTCGTGGCTCATCCGCAGCGCGCGAGAGGTCCCGGCCAACGGGGCCGCGCCCGCGGAGCGGACGGCGGCGATCAGATGCTCCCTGCAGAGGTATGGTGGGGTTGGGGCATACAGGCTCTCATGGTACAGAGCGACGCGCCCTGCAGGCGCTGCTCGCGGGCCCCGCAGGCGCTGCGTGCGGCCAGAGTTGCGAGCGGCCGCCTGAGCAACGCAAGCGCCATGCTGCCAGCAGTCTTGCATGCAGCCCGTCACGAGCGCACACATGGAGGGCATTGAGGAGGCCATGGTATGCGGCGGGCGCGGCAGCCGTACCAGCCGTCGCTGTCGGCCGCCTGGCTGTTCCAGCGCTCCATGGCGCTGCGCGTGGGCCAGCTGAAGGAGCCGCGCGGGCGCCGCGGCGCCGTCAGCGGCTACCTGCCGCCCAATCACGTCAACACGCTCCTCGCCGCAAACTTCCGGGTGATGCAGGCGCGGCGCCGGGCCTGGCGCGCGGGCCAAGACAGGGTCATTGACTGCTAGAGGCCTTGGCGCTCGAAAGCCCAGCGCACACACTGTTGCACAGATGTAGACAGCCTGCATGTGGAGGTTTAGGCAGACGGGTCTGGACAGGATGTTCATGAGGCAGTGGTCAGGTCCATGCCAGCACTGGGCACATGTCGCCCATACACGGGGCGCGCCGCTCAGCACGAGCTCATGCTCGCCGCCTGTTGTCGAAGCTGGACGCTCCGCCACTCAGCGCTCTGGTCTGCCGTCCCGTGCGCTGCACCTGGCCCTTGCCGTCCCTGCACCAAGCCCCTGCAGCCGCCATGCGACGAATGGTGCACCAACGGGCAAGCGCTTCTCAGGACCGCGGCCACGGCGCCGACTGCGGGGCGCCGAGCGCCCCGGCAGACGCGGCCGCCTGGGCGCGCCTTGTCAGCTGGGGTCGCGCGCTGGCAGCAGAGCGCACACTGGGCAGCGGACCCTCGCTGAGGGAGCTTGGTGGGCGCCGGCGCGGCAGACGCTGGGCGACCGCGTGCTGCGGCCGTTCCTGCAGGATACCATACGCTGGTGGCCGCTGACGGTCACCATGGCCGGCATGCTGCTGGCCGCGCCGCTCACCATCGCGCGCGTGCTGCCGCAGGCGCGCCCGGCTCGAGCGCCCTGCTCAGGCACCCTGCCGCGGTCGGCGCGCGGGTGGCCGCGCGGCCCTGCGAGCGCGGCCAGTGCGGGATGGGCGCGGGTGCTTGTGTGGTTGGGTGCCTGTTCGCACGCGCCGCGCGGCCCGCCCGGAACGCTCTGCTGTGCCGTGTTCCCAATGCACGATGCATATGCCCTAACACACAGGTGCTCGCGCATCAGCCATCTTCGCAGTGGAGCCAGCAGGCTTCGCCCTTGTGCTTTCTGTTCGGCAGCTGCCATGTGCCCAGCGCAGTAGTGACACATGTCCTGGGCTGCGCATTCCACCTCAGGCTGCGGTTCCTCGCCCACATGCTGAAGCGCCTGAGCGGGCAAGGCCGTGCATGCGGTGCAAGCTGTCTGGGGTGCGGCTCAGCGCAGACCTGCCTCGAAGCCTTGTCTCCGATTTGGGCTATGTGACCTAACCCTAACCCTAACCAGACCCTACGAGTGCAGGTGGGCCCGCGCGTGGTGCTGGGCTGGCTGCGCCACTACTGGGCGCTGGCCGCGTACACGCTGCTGGACGCGCTGGCGCGGCCGCTGCGCGGCCTGGCCGCGCTGCGCGGCCACCGCGCGCAGCGCTGGATGGACGCCTGGCGCTGGGGCGCGGGGCAGGACTCGGCGCGCCACGCGGGCGCCGAGCCGGGCGCCGCGCAGCATGCGGCCGCTGCGCCGGCCTGACGAGCGGGAGAGGGGGCGGAGCCGGCGTCCTGAGTTGGCGCGCAGCGCGGGAGGGGCGCCCGGTCGGCGGGGGCCGGGGCATGGTATTCCATGCGCCGTGCGATGGCCGGACAGTATTGCGTGCGTCACGCGGCTGCTAACAGGCACGACGAGCGAGAGAGTGGCCGAGCTAGGCTCGACGTTAGGGGACTCGGCTGGTGGGGATGCATGTGCAGCTAGGCGAGGGCTGAGCTATATCGGCCATGCCTCATGCACGCACACCAGCCTGGGTCAAGCAAGGGCTCACCGCGGGGCTCTCTTTTTGCAGCGCATGCCGCGGTGTTCTGCGTGGAGGCCTGTTGTCACGCGTGCCTGCAGAAGCCGCGCATGGGGCATAGTACAGCTTAGCAAAGGCTTGCATGCGGCCTACGCGGCCGCAACACTCTTTACTGTACTTGCGCAACTCTCCAGGGGCTGCATGTAGGGCAGCAGGGGTGGCGAGAAGTCAGCAATGGCGTCTTTCAAGAGAGTATTTGCGCTTCGCATGCCCCAGAATAATTTTTGAATGGGCTTTGCTTTGCGCATGCAGTGCAGTGCACCTGTGAACGCGGTATTCCAGCATAATGTGTCCTTGTGTGCCAGATGCATGTGTGACGCTGCCAACGCTCAAGGCAGAAATGAGTGTTAATAATCAAGCACTGGCAGAGGCCTATGTAGTGCCATGTGGCGGTCACGCCTGCCTGAAATGCAGCTGTCTCAAACAGTGTGTAGGTCTCTGCTTTCTTGCAGCACTGCTGCAATTCTCAGTTTTCTTTACACTAGGACAAAGTGCCTGTCCGACATCCGGCACGCAGGTGCGGCAGAGGTGTAAGTAGCCTGGCGGCCTACTGCGTCACGTTGTGCAACCGTACTCTGCAATCATGCTGGCACCGTCTCTGACCGCCCAGCTCTCAAAAACATGCCTACTATGAGACATAGAACGTGAGCAAGCTCAGCGCATTCCCACACACGACGATGTTTGATCACCACACATGCATACCTCAGCTGCAGACAACGAAAGGGGGAACTTCACTGCGCGCCCCCATGGCTGGTGCACATTGATCTCATGAGCGGCTGAGCGGCACCTGCGCAGAGGTGCAGCACAGCAGAGCCCCAAGCAGGCAACGCGAGGGGTTGCCTCACACGCGCATCCCTGCACACCACAGCCAAGGACAGAGCTGCGCTGGCATGCCCATACACACACTGCACCTGCCGCTCCCCCACATGTGCACTGAACTGCCAAGGTCCCGATGCACCTGCAGAGTGCTGCAGATAGTAAACAGATGCCTCCCAGCTGACCAGCGCCCCCACGCAGCGCACCAGGTGCACTGCAGATATCCCGGACCCTCATGGCGCTGCAAGCTACCCCCAGCAGGTTTGCCGATGTAGCGTCCTGCGGCGCTTGTGCTAGGTAGCCATGGCTCTGCAGGTCTGCCATGCAACAGCAAGCGCACGGTCCAACCTGCGCCCCTGCCCACACCCCAGCAGCTCCCAGGCTCCAGTCCTTGGGGTCATCAGCGGAGCGCGCACTTCGGCAGCTCTGAATTGCTGTCGTGGTGCCGGCCCGCACGTGTCAGCAGAGAGGGCGCTCAGCTGCCAGCCACACCATGCCCGTTTGCCGGCATGCAGGCTGTGCCAGCTGGGGGCCCATGCCCGGAGACACCAGGCAGGGCCTGCCGCTCCTCACGCCCACATGAAGGCCTGCATCCGGGCCACCAGCGCATCGCCGGCCTCCGGGCTGTCGACGAACGCCGCCCCGAGCTGCAGCACCTCCGCGCTCGGCCCCGCCAGGCCGCCGGTCCGCGCCGCGGCCGCCGCCTCACGCGCCTGCGCATCGCGCGCATGATGTCATAGCCTGCAGGCCAGCGACATATGACATACCATCATGCGCAGTGCAGTCAGCACGGCTGTTACCGAGCCCTTAGTACCTTGCCAATGGCAACGAGCCCGGTCTATTGAGAGCGCGAGGCATGCTGCAGGACAGGGCGGGACCTTGGCGGCCTTGGCGCGCGCGGACGCGCGCGGCGTGACGATGCGCGCGATGCGCTCGGCGGCGCTCTCGCCTGGAGGCGCGCCGCCGCTGGGGCACACGGCGTCGCCGGCCGCGCTCAGCTGGCTCGCGAACGCGACCGAGAACGACTTGTCCATCGCCAGCGGCTCCAGGCCGCCCTCGTCCTCGCCCTGCGGCGTGCCCCCGCCCTCCGCCCGCCCGAACGGCGACACGTGCGCGGCCTCGGCCGCCGCCGCCGCCGCCGCCACCGCCGCCTCCGCTGCCGCCGCCGCGGAGCGCCCCGCGCGGCCGGCCGCGGGCCGGCCGCGCCGGCGGCCGAGCGGCCCGCGGGGCCCGCCGGCGCGCGCGGTGCGGCCGCCGGCCTCGTCGAGCACAGAGTCCAGGACGCCCAGGCGCTTGAACGCCGCCAGCACGCCCTGCACCGTCACCAGCGAGGGCAGCGGCGACACGCCCAGCGGCCGGTGCGCGCGCGCCGCGTCAGGCCCAATCCGCGGCTCAGCGGGCGCCGCCGCGGGCTCCGCAACCTTGCCGGCGCGGCCGAACCAGCCGCGCCGGCCGGTGGCGCCGCTGGGCCGCGGCTTGCCGGGGTCGGGCAGCGACTCGGGCGCGGCAGGCTCTGCGCTGCCCTCCCACAGTGCGACCTGCCGCCCGTCGGCGGCCAGCCAGTCTGAAGAGCAGCTCATAATATAAGGTTGTCATTGCGTCGCACCACCGTTGCTTGCTGGCCGTTGCCAAGACAGGCACCCAAACGCTGCATGCGCTGGCTGGCCTGCACAGCACATGGCCAGCTCCATGCGCCGGACCCACGCGGCTTCACACCAGGTTCGCAAGCGCCCAGACGAGAGCAGGTAAGCCGTGCGGCGAGGCAGCGCATAGGGCAGGCTTATATGGATGGGGTAGGGATATAGGGCGGACCTGGATGCAGCGCAGCAGCTTCTTGGCGGGCAGCGTGCCGCCGGGCGCCTGCTGCAGCGCGGCCACGGCCAGCGGCAGCGCCGTGCAGTACGTCGCCAGCAGCGGCGCGAGCAGCGACGCGCCGAACGCCACCGCCCTGCATCGCGTGCCGGACGTCCTGGGTTGCGCAGGGTCTGTGCCCTCGTATAGTTGTCATGGATGCATGTCAAAGGACCTGTAGGGCATGCCTGTCCAAGACAGCTTAGGGCGAACAACCCCTGCCAAATACCTGCACCCATACCAGGCACCGCAGCATGCACAGCATTGGGATGCTGGCATGCTCTCAAGCGTGCCATGCCGCTTGCTCTTTGCAGCTTGACAACAAGCAGGCCAGATCTGTTAGCGTTGCCATCCTCCTCCCTCATACCACCCGCCATGCCCTCAAAAGGGCCCGCTTCGCACCGCGCGCCGTCCGAGCGCTGCGCCAGGCGCAGCAGCGGGCTGTCGGGGCCGCCCGGCGCACGCACGAGCGTGCCGTCGGCGACCAGCTGCCCCAGCGCGCCCGCGATTGCGCCCGGCATGCGCAGGCCCTCAGGGCCCAGCGCGGTGTCCAGCTCGGCCGCCAGCAGCGCCCGCAGCCAGGTCGCGTCCTCCGCCACCGCCGCCTCGCTGACCCCTGCTGGCGCAGCCCGGTCATCATCGTTACAGATGAAATGCACATGGCTGCCTGAGATAGTGCAAATTGACATGTGAGCTGACATGCATGAAATGTGCACATGCAACTGGCATGATGCAAAAGCAGTTGTGGACGCGAGAATGCTTTCACGGAATAGGGTGACTTTCCCTGCCCGCGCAACAAGCAGAAGGTAGCCCAGCAGCGCATGTGCAGCTGCGCGTCAAGGTACTGCAGGCTACGCTTGCGCCCAGCAAGGCAGCAAGGAGCATACCCTGCGCGCCGTCGGGCGCGCGGCGGGCGGCGGCCAGCAGCGAGGCGGCGAGCAGCGCATCGACGGCAAACGGCGGCAGCAGCTGGTTGTAGCGGTACTGCGTGCTTAGCCGCGCGCGTGGGCCCGCCACCGTGCGCAGCTGCCGCACCATGGCCACTGGGGTCAAGACAGCTGGCGGCACGGTCAATGCTGCCAGCCGTATCAGCTTACGAATGCATGCCATGGCCACTGTAAGCATGACTCAATAGCAGACCGTCAGCCTTACGTTACATTGGTCATATTCATGACCAGGCACACAAAGGCAGTGTGTTACCTGCTCGCAGCCGCCTCCGTGGCCCTCCAGGCAGCCGGGCAGCAGCTCAGCAAAGAAGGCCACGTCGAGGTCGGCCCCCGGCCCTGCGTGAATAGGATTGAACGGTGCACCCCGCCGCCCCAGCTCGCCTTGCAGCCAGGCCACGCCCTCGCGCACCTGCGCAAATAGGCATTCTGTCAACAGGGCGCAACGATGCGTTCCCAGCTATGCACGGACATCATGCTCTGTAAATACTACAGCACAGCTGCCTGGGTGGATCTTCATGATGATGTGCGTTGAGGTGAAACAGGCCTCAAGTCGCCTCCGAACAGAGTTCTGCCATGTGACGCACCTCTGCCAGCGGGCGCCACGCGCTCGCCGGGTATGCGTCTGCAACCTCATCGACTTCTTGGCCGGGTGCAACCTGGAGGATGATGTGCGCCGCGGCCGCGGGCGCCGCGCCGGCCGGCGTGCCCTGGCTGGGCGGCGCGGGGCCGGAGAGGGCGACCGGGTGCAGCGGCGCGCCGTCGAGCATGGCGGGCGGCAGCGGCAGGTCCGTGCAGGTGCCCGCGACCGCGGCCATGGCTGTGCAGGCGGCCGGCACGACATGGCATGCGCGCATGTGCGTGTACAGCGCCTCGCCGAGCGCCGTGACCGCCCGGCGCCGCGCGTCGCTGCCCTGCGCGGCGCGCGCCAGGGCTGTCGCGGGCAGCACACCGCCCCGCATCCCGAGGCCAGGTAGCCGTTAAGTCACACACAGACCAGATTAACAACACACTTTACGTGTACTAAAAACAAGGCATAAACGCATGTCGGACTCAGCGGACTCAGCGGACTCAGCGGCGGCCGCTTGCTGGTTGTCCGCTATAACTCACTTAGTGCACCGCATGTCATATGAATTGGTGCACCGCCTGGCATATGGCACCGTTTGTGTGAGCACAGCCTAGGCTGCACATGGGGAGGCACCACAAGCAGAATACACCCGCACCTTGGGGAAGATGCGCGCGAGCGCAGCCTGCGCAGACTTGCCGTCGGCGGCGGCCGCAGCGAGCTCCGCGGCGACAACCGCCGCATCATCCATGCTGACGCCTGATGTCGTGGCTGTCAGGCGCACGGCGGACGGCGTGTGCAGCTTGGGCGTCTTTGACGCGCCGCCCCGCTCCGCCACGCCCTGCGCGTCGAGGCTGCCCACGTAAGTATGCTGTTTGCATACTCAGCTTGCATGCAGCGGATGCTTGTGCAGCTTGGGCGTCATGGCTGCGGCGCCCCGCTCCGCCAGGCCCTGCGGATCGAGGCCCCCCACCCGTCAACACGCTCATGTATGCATGCCCAGCTCGCATGCGGACGTGGATGCTGCTGTTCCCGCACTGGCCCAGCGGAGGCAGAGGGGTCACGTGCGGGCATGGCCTGCCAGCATGAAGCCTATATTCTGTCTGTATTTAACATGCAATTTCAAGCAGGTTAGGTGCAAGCCAGCCTGTATACCGTTAATCAGGTCAACTGGCGGGCGCCCCTGACTGTGCATGTCGTAGCTCTCCTTACGGCCTCGAGGCGCACAAGGGCCTAATCAACCAGTTGTGTTGCGGCCACCAGTGCTGCCGAGAGCCAGCGCTTCCCCTTGCGCTTCGCCCAACATGCGTGAAGTCATGACCATTTTCTGTTGGGAGCAGGGTGCGCCGGAGTGGCGCGCCATCAGAAAGCGCTCCAGCGTGACAATCTCGCCGACGCGCATGATGTCAGCGCCGATGGCCTCGCGGCCGCCGCCGCCGCCGCCGCCCTCCTTGCGCCCGGTGGCCTTGCGCTTGGAGCCGCCGACCGCGAGCGACCCGGCCGCGGCCAGCAGGGACGCCAGGCTCTCCTTCTCCTTGGGGATGCCGCTCAGCTCCGTGACCAGCGCGCCCTCCTCGGCCGGCCGGTCGTACGACATCGCAATCGGCACCAGCGCGATGTCCTGCGGCCCCGCGCGCGCGCCCGCTTCCATCGCTTTGGCTGCTTTGCTTTTGCTGGCACTTGCTGTCATCCTCCCCTCTCCTGCATTCCCGTCCTGACCCGGATGACCAGCGCCGGGCGAGCGACTACTGGAATTGCATGTCACCAGTCTGCGCAAAGTCTCAACCGCCTTGGTGCAGGGCTTGCCATGGCTTCAAGGCGGGCTGTGAATGGTCGTCCTCATATGCAGTCCTGAGCAGGTTGACACTCGGCGCGCCCCAGCCGGCCGCCGCTTGGCCGCAGGCGGGGTGCGCTCAGCACAGACGCGCACGCGCAGTCTGTCGGCGGGGGGGCATGAGGGTGCACATGCGGGCCCTGCTGCGCGCGCCTTGTCCATGCGGCCGTCCAGGAAGGCGTCCACGACGAAAGACAGGATGCCCAGGCGCGGCAGCGTGATGCGCCCGTCGCGCGAGCGGCCGCCCTCGATGAAGACCTCCAGCGGCAGGCCCTCCTCCAGCACCGCGCGGATGTAGCCTGCGCGCGGCGGCTGGCCCTCAAGCCGCACCCGGCCGGCGCTCCGCGGCGCCCCCAACGCCAAGACAGCGCCAGCGCACTCGCTAGATGCCTCCGGCTGCCAGTGCGCGACGCGCACCAGCGCCGACACTGCTCGCCATGCCAGGCATGCATGCATAGCATGCGGCAGGAGGCAGAGTTTGGCGCTTGCCAGCAGCCTCCTCCGCTGCATGCGCTGTGGCCACCAGCATTGCGCAGGCTGCACGCGGCCGCACCTGCCAGCACCTCGCGGTACAGGGAGCTGTCCGGCAGGCCCGTGAATTTGCGGCGGATGAAGAAGGCGCCCAGGCCGCGCAGGATGCGGCCAACCACGGGCAGGTTGAGGTTGATACCTGCATGTGCATGTCAGGGCTCTGAGCACCCTCATCAATACCAGCACGCCCTGTTCCACCAGACGGTGGTACTCCTGTGGCGCAGCCGCTTCGACCTCTGTAGGAGCCACATTCTGCATCGCACTGATGACACACTGGTTGTCTATGCGCCAGAGCTTGCATGGATCAGGAGAGCTAAAACTGGTCTCGCAACCAGGTATGAGCTGCTGGGAGTGAAGTGAAGCCGCGCACCTGCCGCGATGTGGGGGCACGTCAGCCCATACACGAAGAGGATGTAGCAGAACACCATGTAGTCCAGGTGGCTCTTGTGCGTGGGCACGAACACCATGGTGTGCGTGCTTGAGAGCGCGCGGATGCGCTCCAGGCCTTCCCTGTCCACGTAGATGCGCGAGCGGTACATGTACCTGAGTCGGCACACAGCAGGAGCTGACTATCGCGAGCAGGGAGCCAGTCGAGCAGCAGTCCTCCCACGTAGCCAGGTTGGCAGTTGACTTGGCGGCTGCGCTAGGTTGAGCCGGGCCAAGCACACGTCGCAGCAGGACTTCCAGGCGCTCCGCCAATCCTGTCTTGCACAGAGTGAATGTGTGACAAGCAGTGCTGATTTGGCCGCCAGCCTGTGGCTCGCAGGTGGTCGGTGTGAGACCTTCGCATCCGAGTGTCTCCAGCGCTTCCGGCGCGCACCGAATAAGGTGTGCGCTCGCCATGACGCGGCGGATGGTGCCGGGCGTCTGGTCGGCAGCAATGCCGCGCAGCAGTTGCCGCGCCTGGCGCGTGGCCGCCGGGGCATCCACGCGCGGGCGTGCATACCCCCGCTCCACGTTCAGGCCCTCCGCCGCCGTCGACAGGTCCACGTGTTGCAAGGCGGCGGGTATGAGCTGCTGCGCGCGGTGCCGCTTGCCGGCCAGGCTCGTGTAGGGCGTGGTCAGCGCGCGCGCCAGGTTGGTCAGCGGGGGCCGGCGCTCCTCCAGCGCGGCGCCGTGCCAGTGCCAGGCGCGGTTCTCCAGCAGGCTGGCCGGCACTCGTGCATGGATCTCTGCTGCGCGCTCGCGCTCCTGGCGCTGCCGGAAGCCCATCCCGGGCCCTGCGCGCAATGCCGCATGCTGCACATTCAAGCGCTTGCACCGTGGCCCCAGGCTGCCTGCTAGCTGTCGAGGTCGCCTTGGTCTCGCAGGAGGACGCGAGCGCTCGGCGCCAACGCGTGCAGCAGGCAAGCCATGGTCCGCAATCAAGCATGGCTAGCCCCGGGGGCAATGGAGACCTGCGCAAACCAGCTTCAAGCAGCCCTCGCACGCCTCAGCGCGAGTCCGTGCCGCAACGTGCAGCACTCCAACAGGCTGGCCTCAGCGCCGTGGGCCCCCGCGCAGTTGGCACACCCGACGCGCATCCTAGTGAACAAGATCCTGAGGCACGCAGAGTGGGTGCCACCCAAGGCGGGCCCGGCGCAGGCCATGGGGCTGAGTTGGAGGCATAACAGCCTTTCAACAGAGCAGGCGCCTGCTACCCTGGGGGCCTGTCTGGCATGAGCAGCCAGCTCCTTACCTCGTGTGCCTTCAGCACAGCCGCGGCTTTTGGCTGGCTACAAGCGCATGAGGACCGGCCGCCGCCAAGGCTTGGCTCCCCGACTCCAACGTTACCAACGACCGACGGTGCCAAGGGCTGTCATGCCCCCCACACTCGTATGCGTTATTTGGCCTGTGCAAACCTCAGCCTGATGTGTCAATGGAGCAAGGGCGACAAGGCAATGCTCCAGCCTTGGCCTGGCGCTCGGACGCACTGCCGAGAGCAAGCTTTCGAGCAAACCTGAAAACCCTTTCATCGCGCCTTGGTTGCTGATCAGAGCCACTGCTGGCTCGGCACAGCTGTGGCTTGCTTGAGTGTACATCACCTGGCTTCCAGCTGCTAGTTTCCAGACGTGTCTGTATTAGTGCAAGTGCAACACTGTCTGACAAAAATGCGCAGTCCTGGTGGCACTATGATGCCAGCAAACTGCCGACATGCGCCTGGTGGACACCTGCTGCTGCCGCACTCAGGTCACGGGGCAGGCATTGGCATGCAGTTGCGCGTGCACTCCTGCAGGCGGCAGCTGCGAAGACTGCTGGTCGCACGTGCTGGCGTGCAGAGCGAGCAGCGGCTTGTGGTAAGTCTGCCGCTGCTCATGTCGTCTGAGCACCCGTCCAGCACGCCCTGCAGTGCAGCGCCTCAGTCTGCTACCTGCAGCCTGAGACGAGGCTGCGTGCCCGCAGAGCTTCCCGCGCGACTACACGGAGGCCGTGAGGCAGGCCCAGGACAGCACGCGCGCCGCGCTCGAGGCGGGGCACAGGCTGGTGCGTTGGTCATCACGGCAGCCTGTGCGTGGGGGCCGCCGTGCCGCTGGCGGGTCCTGAAAGGGGCGGCCGCCGGGGCGCGCAGCTCGAGGTCGAGTTCCCTACCTCTTCCCTCGCCAGCGTGTCAGGCACGCACCGCGCGCTTCAGCGTCCCCTGCCGCCTCGACGCAGTGTGCACCCAGGGCGGGCGTGCACGGCGGCTGGCACAGCCTGAGGTGTCGGCGGTGCAGGCGATGGCGAGGGCGCCAACGAGATGAACTTCTCGCTGGGCTTCCTGCGGCAGTACTTGCGCATTTTCCAGGACCGCGCGGCGGCCACGCGCGTCTTCTTCCCAGACGAGAAGGCGCGCCTGTGGCGCGCGCGCACGCAGCGTCCTGGCGGTGGAGCAGCCAGCTCTGTGTTCTCCACCAACTGCCGGTTGCAGGCCACAAGGGCTGCCTCGGCTGCCTGAGGCCTCTGTGTGCAGCCGGCGGGCAAAAGGCAGCCTGACTGCCATGCCTTGCATGTTGCGAGTGGCGCAGATGCGCTGACGTGCTGACATGCAGACGTGCTGACAAAGGCATGGCCCTGCACAGGAGATGCAGGTGGCCCGCCAGGGCAAGGGCATGGACCCCGCCGCGGGCAGCCGGCAGCTGGAGCCCGTATTCGCGCAGACCGCCTTTCGGCTGGACTTTCTCACCCGGCCCAACGCCTTCAGCGACATGGGCTTTGACTTTGGAAAGGTGCGCAGCGGAGCCGCGTTGCCCTCGTCCCACGGACGTGCAGCCCCCCCCAACTGGTCGTGTGCGTCAGGCGCTTGTCTGAGCACGCCTGAGCGGACGCTGTTGACCGCATGCCCCAGCAGGGGTCATGTCCAAGCGCTCTGGCCTGCATCCGCGTGCGGCTCGTGGCGTTGAACGCACGCGCATAACAGCCATGCACGCTCCAGAGTCAGGCTGGAGGGTATCCAGTCGAGCTGGGCGCGCAGGTGTCGGTGGCGGAGCGGGCGCAGCCGTCAGATGAACGCTTCGTCTGCGCCTACCCGCACTTCAACGTGAACGGTGCGTGTACTTCCATACAGGATGTCTGTGTGACGTTCATGAAGTTCTGTAGCAGTGCCAGACACGTGCATGCGCAGAATCTGCGACGGCGGGATCCCAAGTCCCAGTCTTTTCCGGGTGGATAGATGTACTCTTCCATGCTGGCACTGCGTGAACGTGCAGGGCATGCCTGCCTTGGCTCATATATGGGCCTGTGGTCCCCAGAGATGCTCGCCGTGGAGGAGCTGTGGGCGGGCGCAGCGTGCGACAGCGGCCGACCTGTTATCGTCTTCAACGGTGGGTGCCGGCATGCCGTCCGGCGTGACAACACGCTCACCATGTGCAGTGCTGCAAATTGTGTGCTGAAGAATGCTGTGCAAAATAATCGCAGCATGGCGCCGCGCCATGTCATGTAGTCATTGCACATTGCCTGCCACAGCCCCAGAGGCGTTCACATGCGGGGCGGTGCATGCAAGGGCAGGCCGTGGGGCGCTGCAGGCGAGGTGGACCGCATCAGATCGGGGTACTACCCTGCCCTCTTCTACCCCAAGATCGGCCGGCTAGCCACGAACCTCCTGCCGCAGATGACCACCGTGTATTACATCCACAACTTCAAGGGCAGCGGAGGCGGTGCGCACCTGTTGCGCCTGCGCGCAATCAGGACGTCCAGCAATGCTGCTCAGCCTGCGTTTTTGGGACCTGGAGCCTGGTCTACCCAACCTACCATGCCGTTTGCGTTCTATCGCGTCACCGTGACTGTGTGCAAAGCAGAGCGCCTGCTTGGTGGTCAGGAACAGGAAAGGCAGACTAGCTACGGCCACAGCGCGTGTGGATTAAATGCTTGGCCCGGTACGCAGGCACGCTGTTCCGCGCCTACCCGGGGCCGTGGCAGGTGCTGCGCGGCACGCCGCTGGATCCGAGCAGCTTCAGAGTGATTCACACGCAGGATGACATGCCGACGCTCAAGCAGGTGGCTCTGGACATCCTGCCGCGCCGGCGCGCCTGAGCTGCGGCAGGAGACGGTTGGGAGTCATGTTGTGACGGTCATGTGTGAGCCAATTCATGGGTCAAGTCTTGCAAGCGTGCTCTGCAGCTTGGGCGACATCTCTGTGTATTGATCACATCATTCTTATGATGGCAATGTGTCTGCGCTGTGGTCGTTGCCATGCATGGTAGGAAAGAAAAGTGGGAGAGAAGAAGCGAGAGAGAGAGAGAGAGAGAGAGCGAGTGTGTGAGGGAGGTGTATAATGCTGCGCATGTTCTGTCAGCGGTGTGCAGCATCACAATTGGCTGCCCTGGCTCAATACCAAAAATTGAGACAAGTCGTCCTTTGTGGCTGAGCCAAAGTATTTCTTATTGAGATGTGAAAGATATGGCCTGGTGGGCATTTGTTTGAGTGGTCCCCAGAGCTGCTGAGCACCTGCATGCACCTGCATGAACATGGAAACGGTTGACCTGTTGGATATGCGCCATACTGTCTGTGTAAAGAGCACAGCAGACACACTGCATGCTTTGTGCCGCTAGGCAGGGTAACATGGAGTGCGCGACGCTTCTGCCACTTAAAGATGCCTGAAGCATGTTGTGAGGGTGGACTATTCATGTGCACGGCTACATGATGCACCTGTCCTGCAAAGCTGCGCAGGCGCGCCCATGCGCCGCAGCAGCGTTAGCATGCAGACGCTGCCTCTCGCGAGCGGCAGCACCTGCCTCGCTGCAGCGTGATGAGCCAATGATGTGGCCTCCTTCGCTCTCGCACGCGGCCTGTGGCAAGAGACACATGGTGAGGCAGCACATCAGACAGATGTGAGCAGGGCACAATGCATTTCTAACATGGAGCCGTATATGATATATGTAGTATTGAAGCTCACTTGGCATGCTGCGGTCATACGACTCACAACATACCGGTTCCCGTCCGATCACCGAAGTCAAATTGAGTTCGGCCTCATCAGTACTGCGTTGAGGAATCACGTGGGAACCCGAGGTGCTGCAGTGCTTTGGCTGTTGCATTTGCAGTGCTTTTGTCCTTCTACAACATGCTGTGCTTTTGCTGCTGCATATGCACACGCTGTGGTTTGCTGCTGCACATGCAGTGTCTTTCCTGCTGCACATGCAGTGTTGTTGCACTGCGGCCTCGGTGACCTGCATATGCGTTTGAACAACATCTAATCTTGCTTGGCCTGGCCATAGCTGCGCCACCAAATGGGTGCTGCAGAGTTGTATAAGCGTCGTTCTAGCATTGCCGTGGCTGTCACATTTCTGATTGTAGGAGGACCCGATGTGCCGTGATCAACAACAAGCATTGTTTGCTTTTTTTTTGGCAACAGTCGTCCTTGTCAGTTGTCAATTGGTGAAGTGGGCGCTATGCATGTAGCATTGTGCCTGCAGCAGATTGGAACGCCAAAATCTCTCGCACTGAATCGTATTCGTATCGCATTCCATATTGCATTATCATTCTAATCCCACGGAGCTGCCTTGGCGCCAACAAGCACCAGAACAGTCCCGCTCAGGTAGGCCGCCAGTTAGCATGCATTCCGTAAACGGCCGCCAAGCAGCGCCACTGTTGCACAAAAAGCCCCACCACCGTGAGCAGGCATTGGACGCCTATTGCGGGCAAGGCCTGTTGCTGCGGCAGCGCGATCGCAGCCGTCAGCCAGCGTGGGGGCGAGTCACGCATGCGCCGCGGGCGGCAGGTCGCACTGCGCTGGCAGCGCGACCGCATCCGCCGACCAGCGCCAGAGCCAGGCGGCGAGCGAGGCGTCGCCCGCGGCGGCGCTGGGCGCGGCGCAGCGGCAGTCGGAGCCGAAGTAGCAGTTGTCGGCCTCGTACGCCTGGTGCTCGCACAGGATCGGCTCGCGGCTGGTCGCGCAGAACACCGAGGAGCGCGCGCCTGCGCGGCGCGCCCAGGTGAGGGCGCGGGGGCGGGGGGGCCGAACGCGGCGGGCGCTCCGTGCAGAGCGCTTCGAGCGTCCCTGCCCCTGCCTTCCTCGCCGCGCACTGCACTGGCAGACATACTGGCGCTGGGCTCTTCCCAGATGCAGGCTTGCTGCCAGCGCGGCAGCGCCAGCCTCTCGCAGCGTCACGCCTGCGGCGCAGAGCAGCTACGCACTGCCCACGCGATGGCGCGCGCTGCTGCAGCAGGCCGGGGCCGGGCGAGCGCTCCCGCGGCGCACACATGCGGCGGGCGGGCGGCGCGCCTTGCGCAGGCGATAGGCAGAACGGGCGCATGGCTGCGCGGTACACAGCCTGCATGGGCGCCGGCAGCGTGCGGACCACGTCCGTCATGACCTCGCCCGGGTGCACCGCGGCCGCGACCACGCCGCAGCCCGGCGGCAGCCGCCGCCGCAGCTCCGCCGTGAACAGCACCTGCACCGCACGTGCCGCGCTGGGTGACCACTCTCTTTATGCTTCAGAGGTCTCCTCGCTGCACCGCATGCCTGCCGTCCGCGCTGATGCCCGCCGGCTAGGAGCATGCCGGCGCGGCTGGTGGAGGTCCGCGGGGCCGACGGGCGGCGCGCCTGGCAGAGCTTGCTGCGGTTGTAGGCGGCCAGCGAGGAGAAGGCGCCCTTGGCCTCAAAGTGCGGGTCGTCCACGTCCACGCCCGCCGCCAGCTCATGCATCTTGGACGCCACGCTCACGATCCGCACCGGCTGCCGGCCCTTGCTCTGCCGCCCGACGGAACGGGCTGATGCCGATCGGGCGCATGGCGAGCCGGCGGCGGGGCGTGCGGCAGCTGGCGGGCAGCATGCAGAGCGCCGTGGTCTTCAGGCCCGGGGCATAACGAAAACCGTCAGACATGCAGGAATAAAGTGCTGCTGCAGCTGCCATCAGCTGATGCACTGCAGACACATGGTTATGGGCATTGCTGCGGACACCGTCAGCCGCGCTTGCAACCACATCCGAGCACTGAGAAGCTGTGCATGCAGGGCAGGTGAGGCGGAGCCATGGGCGCCGCGCGTGACACGCCGTGCGCTCTGTTGAATGCACTGGCGCCTACATGTCAACTGCGCTGCGGCGCTCCCTGTCCAGTGCTGGCTTGCTGGTCAGGGCCCGGCCCGTGAGGGCCCGGCCAGGGCCTCGCACCTGCCGCGCCGTCTGCAGCATGCTGGGCAGCAGCAGCAGGGAGAGCAGGAAAGGGCCCAGGTGGTTGGTGCCCAGGTGCGCCTCAAAGCCGTCCTCGGTCACCGTCCGGCCAGCTGGGGCGCGAACGGCACGGCTGTCAGGGCGCCGCACCGCGCCGGGCCCGGCATGCGGCTTGGTCACCAGCACACGCATGTCAAGGCCGAGCACTTTCAGCAGCCTGGTAAACGCTCAGGTTGGTGGCCCGCATGCATGCCCGTGACACAAGCGCTTATGGGGCACGACTCAATGTGCTGACGAGCAGCAGTCCCCGCCTGCGCCTGGTGCAGGGCGGCATGCCGGGGAGTCACGGCGCCCCTGGACGCACCGCCCATGCTGAAGATGCCGGCGTTGTTGACGAGGACATGCAGCGGCGCCTTGCGACGCCGCCAGCTGTCTGCAAATGCGCGCACTGAGCGCAGTGACGCCAGGTCGAGGTTCATGACCTGCGACGCACATGCGTGAAGACCTGCACGATGCTGGTGACTGGCCGCTCTGGTTTGCACAGTTGCCTGGTGCATGTCCCGAACGGCAGGCCCGACAACCTAGACCTTCACATGGCAGAGACTGGACACAGATCACCAAATTAGCTCGAGTAGCAAATGCATCCGGAATGGCCTGTGTAAGTGCCAAATCGCCGTGTGACAGGACGCGCGCCTCGATCTTGGCATCTGTGTGGCCCACCCGCGCGGCCTCTGCCTGCAGCTCCGTCAGCAGCTTGGCGCCGCGCTCTCGGCTGCGACACGCCAGCACGACTGCGCGCGCGTCCACACTGTGTATGGTACACATGGAAACAGGCTGAGCAAGCACTGCTGCCTCAGCGCCGCAAAGCCAGGCAGTCTTGCAGGCGGCCACGCCAGGTGCAGCAGCAGGCGCTCACCGTGCGCCCTCCGCCGCACCAAGGCGGCGGCAGTCTCCCGCCCGATGCCGCTGCAGCCCGGGCCGCGCTGCTGTCAGGCGCTGCGGGCCATAGCAGTGGCTGGCGGAGGCAGGCGGCAGGCAAGAGCAGCGGGGCAGGGACCTGGTGGGGCCTGTGACTATGCAGGTCAGGCCATCGGCCGGTCCACCGACCTTGTCCACGCTGGGCACGTTGCGCAGGTAGAATTTCTGCGCGTGCAAAACTTTTTGCATGCATACTTCAGTGATCCGCCACAAATATGCGTGTGCTGTGAGGACCTAGGAGACACGGAGAGTGTCTGACGCGCCTGGATGAACACATCGAGCGACACAGCCGCAAAGCCAACTAGCAGGTTGAGCATTGATGACACCAAGCTCGCTGGGTGAAACAGCGTGAAGCGCTTCTCTGCTGTGGCCAAACAGAATTAGCTGCCAGGTCTGGACCAAGCGTTGCAGGGAGGGATGCGTTGGACAGGTATGAACTTTGCACGGAAGTCAGTGTCACTGTGTGCACGTATTAGCACCGCGAGACCACGAAACTCGACACACAGAGTGCTCAGGGAAGTGGCTCTGATCAAGCAGATACAGTCCTGTCCTTTTACTGAGGCCCAAGCACCAACAGCCACAGGGGTGGAGCCAGCCAGGGGTGAGTGGCAAGCGGGTAGGCGTTGGCTGCCGTTGGACCATTCCGGGCGTCGATGGAGCAAAAGCCAGCGCGCAGTTGCTTGTAACAAGGTGCAGAATGTCTCGCGGCTGCATATGCTTCGTTGGTGCGCCCTGTGGCGTGCTCAGCTTGCAGCCGTGCCTGTGAAGCGCTTCAAGCATCCTGCACCAACCTGACTGTTTGGCTCGCAGGAAACCTGCCTGGCGACGTGCGGGAACGGGAAATCGAGGACCTATTCTACAAGGTGCCCGCTGATCCCTGGGGAGCATGCCTGGTGCAGTGAGGCCAGCCGTGCTTGCAAGCAGCCTGCTGCCGCGCTCCATGCAAGCTATCAGCAGGCAAAAGCGAGGAAGCCTGCCTGACATGGCGGCGGCTGGGCGCGCAGTACGGGCGCATCCGCAACATCGACCTGAAGATACCGCCGCGGCCGCCAGCGTTTGCGTTCGTCGAGTTTGAGAACCCCAGGTGTGTCGGGCAGCATCCTGGCCGGCAGTCGGAGGGCCTTCCATGCGCCTGTCGGCGCTGCGCACGCACACAGCCTTTCCCCGGCCGTGCGCTGCGAGTGCTGTCTGCCAAGGAGGCCGGCCAGGTAGTGTGTTCGGCGGGGGTTGCTGGGAGGTATGAGCAGCGCCCCGGCTCCCCATCGCCAGCGCGGTTCCAGGGATGCTGAGGAGGCAGCCAAGGCCCGCAGTGGCTATGACTTCAGTGGCTGCACCTTGCATGTGGAGCTGAAGCGGGGGGGCCCCAGGGGTGGCCACTGCGGGCACGCCCGCTGTGCTGGCTGCGCCCTGCGCGCCTGCCTCTGTCCGGCCTGCACTTTCATGAATCTGCTCAGCTTGAGCTTATCAGAGAGGTTAGGCTGATTTGTGCAGCTCCTGCTTAGACTGTGAGTGCGCATAACTCTGCTCAGAATGTGCGATTACCTGCTTGGCACGCGTTTGGTCTGCCTGCTCAGCCTGAGCGCCCTGGCACACTTCAGACCACTTTACAGACCCTCTGCATCGTCTCAGCGTGCGTGTGCTGACCGCTCTGCATCCGCCCGAGGCGGAGCCGGGAGTTGGGGTGTCTGGGCAGCATCTTACTGGCCATTGTCGCACGGACAACACACCGCGCCCAGCGTGCAGTCACCAGTCTGCTCAAAGCAAGGAGCGCGGGGCAGGGACGCGGAGGAGGCCGTGCGTGGGAGGGATGGGTACGACTTTGGCGGCAGCCGCGTGCGGGTAGAAATCTCCCGCGGCAGCACGGGCGGCGGGATGGGCGGCGGCATGGGCGGCGGCGGCGGCGGCGGCGGCGGCGGCGGGTACGACCGCGGCGGCGGCGGCGGCGGCTATGGCGGCGGCGGCGGCGGCGGCGGCGGCGGCGGCTTTGGCGGCGGCGGCTTTGGCGGGCGCCCGCCGCCGCCCATCGCGCCCCCCAACTTCCGCACCAAGGGCAGCGCGTACCGCGTGCTGGTCAAGGGCCTGCCCATGTCCGCGTCGTGGCAGGACCTCAAGGCGCGCGCCTGGCCCTAACCCTACCCCATCACGCAGCCCGCCCGCTGCGCACTCTCCCTGCGCCTGATGCACACGCTTTAGGAGGGGCGCGTGTGGCGCGCCGGCCATGGAGCCGGCCGTGGACGCGCCCTGGCAGGGCCTGCGGGCGCGCGCCTGTCTGTGCTGCTTGCCGCCATGACCCAGGGTCTTTCAAAAAGGCCATGTTGCGCGTGGTCAGCATGTGGCTGCGTGCTTGTCAAGCCCTGGCCATGCCGGCGCCTCACATTCTACCAACCCTGCAAACCGCCCAGTGCGCGTGCGGGTAGGGTTAGGGTAGGAGGCGCGCGCATGCGAGGGGCTCCGGCTGCGCGCCGCGCAGGACCACTTCCGCAAGGTGTGCCAGCCCAACTATGTCAACGTGTACCGCGACCGCGGCGGCGTGATGGGCGTCGTCGAGTTTGACACGGCCGACGACCTGGACCGCGCGGCGCGCTCCCTGTCGCTACCCGGAACCCCTGCGCATGCCGTATGTTACGCTTAGCCGCTGCCTGCAGAAGTATCGTGCAAGGGATTGTCAGCGTGGGCGGTGCTCTGGCGTGTCCGCGCCTGCGCGCCATGGAATGTACGTGCACGGTGTGAAGAGTTAGCGGATTGAGGCAAAGAACGTGCGGGAGCTCTTGAAGGCCGATGCGTGAGGGAGTCGAGACGTGAGAGGAGCTGTGTGTCGCCCAGAAGCGCAAGCTGGCCGTGCGGCCATCAAGGTCATATTCAATCTGATTCTTGTTGAAAGAGGGTGTGCGCATGCGGCAGGTGCGCAAGCTGGACGACACAGAGTTCCGCAACCCCTTCGAGCGCGCGTACATCCGCGTGTACGACGACTCGGACTCGTCGCGGATCAAAGCGCGCGACCGCTCGCGCGAGCGCTCGCGCTCGCGGTGCGCCTCCACGGCCTGGCTGAGACATGCATGTGCACCCGCGTGAGGCACAGGGCGCAGGTGGTCGAGCGCACATGAGTGCCGGGCACTCTTGGGCGCTCCAGGGGCGCTTGTCTGAGTAATTTCAGCCAGCTGCGAGCGGGGCGAAGCTGGCAAGCCCAAGCGGTGGCTGACCGCGCGCGCGCGGGCAGGGGCCGCTCGGCGTCCAGCGACAGCCGCAGCCGCTCGCGCAGCCGCAGCAGCAGCCGCTCGCGCTCCGCCTCGCGCTCTGCCTCGCGCTCGCGCAGCCGGTGCGCGCGCCCCCCGGCCGCGCTCCTGTGCGCGCTGGCATGGCCGCGAGCCGCTCCCGCGTGTGCTCGTTTTGGTAGTAGTCACCGTTCGGCTGCGTTATGCTGCGAGATGCGATGCCGTTTTGCTGCAGTCTGCTGCTGCGAGATGCGGAGCGGTCCCACGCCAGCATGCTGCGCTTGTGCAGCTGGGGCGGGCCCCTGCTGCCTCCCAAGGCCGCAGGCTGGGGCCCTGGGTCCGGCTGCTGTGAGTGCCATGCTTACCAGCAGCAGTGCAAACGCTGTGCATTGGTAGACGTACTAGCATCTTCCCAAGCTCAGCCAACGTTGAGCTTGTCGCGCCTGAAAACGCTGCGCTGTGAAGGGAGCTGGTACGCCGGTGTTGTCTGCTGCAATACTAGGGTTCCTGCAGACATTGGGTTGGCGAGGAAGACAGAACGGGCTGTGCCGGTAGCAGCAAGGCCGCGGAGGATGTGCGGGCGATGCTGGCATGGACGGACGCAGGTCGGAGTCGCGCTCGCGCTCGGGCAGCCCAGCTGACAAGGGCAAGGCCGACAAGCATGCGGACGAGGACAAGGCCGACAGCAAGGGCGCGCCCGACGACGCGCCGGCCGACAAGGAGATGGAGGATGCGCCGGCGGCGGCCGAGGCGGATGCGACCGCGACGAACGGCGCCGACGCCGACGCCGACGTCGCCGACGCCGACGCTGATGAGGACAAGCCCGCGGGCGGGGCCGAGCCCGCGGCGGATGACGACAAGCCTGCAGAGGCGGAGAAGCCCGCGGATGAGGATTAGGGTGGAGGGCGGGGCGCGGCGGGCGCGCTTCTGGCGTTCACTCTGGGCGCGGCGCGGCGGCCGATGCGCCCTACTGCTGCGCGCGGCGGGCGCGAGCGCGCGGCGGCGGCGCGGCCTGCAGCAGCGCCGCTGAGGGTTTGGGCAGTGCGCGGCGGCTGTTTTCTGCTTGGAGCCTGCGGCAGGACCCTAAAGCGGGCGGGAGGAGAGTGGCGGACAAGGAGAGGATGCACATCAAGGCCTGGACACCCCGTGCACGGCGGGATCCCCGGCAGGCGCGGCGGCGCGCGCCGCGCACGACGTCGGCTGTCTGCATGCGCGCATGCGCCGGCAGCTGCCTGGCCGGCTGCCGCCCGCCCTTGCCAGTCCTGCAAGCGTTTGTGCCTGTGCGGATCAAGTGCCCAGCGTCTGTGGCCGTGGCAGGCCCGTCCTGTCGTGGCGGAGGGTGGGGAGGAGCGCTGGCTGCGCGGCGGCGGGCGGAGCAGCAGCACCCGTGCGGCTGGGGCGGGAGCAGCCAGCGGGAGGCACACGCTCTGTGGACCGGCCTGTCAGTGGATGTCGCTGTGGCTGTGGATGGAGCGCACAGGCGTGCAGCCTGCCAGGCTGTGCGCCCCCGCCAGGCTGCCCTGCGATGCACCCGCAGTGCCGACACTGCTTTGCGGGTCCTCTGCTTGGGGGCGGTGATGCGCGCGCTGCAGCAGGGTGCCTGCTCAAGCATGCCTGTGCGCTGTGGGGTTGCCTGGAAGAGCGCGCGTCCCTGGCAGGGCCTCTTGGGTGGTTTGAGCAACATGGCGGCCCAGGCAGTGGGGGGCTGCCCTGCAGTGAGGCAGGAGCGGGAGCTGGCTGCAGCTTGGTAGGGAGGGGCGGGACCGCTTTGGTTCGGGCACGTGCACGGGCGGTGGGCGCCGCGGCGGACGCGCGCCGACCGCTGCGGAACAGCCGCTTGGCTTGGGAGAGCCCGCGCCGCGCGCGCCGCCGGCGTGCACGGTGCTCCCAGCCTAACTCCCTCGATTTCCACCTGCACACTCACGTGCGTGCGTTCCAGCTCCTTCACTCTCACACAAGGCAGGCACGCATGCATGCAGCGACTGTCGCTAGCTGGCTCCTGCACCAGTGCATCGGCAGCCTCCCAGCGCAGCGTGATTCAGGTGCGCATGCAGCGGGTGGACAGCAGCGCTGTGAGGGTTGTCGAGGCGCGGCGCGGCGCGGTGGGGGCATATTCGACGCGGCGTGAGCAGGGACAGTCTTGAACGCCAGTGGAGACAAGTGCTGTGTGAATGCACAGTTGGGCAAGAGGGACCGTGTTATAAAAGTGCACCGTGTGGCAAAGACTGCGCTCTTGTTGGGGATGCGCAGTGGCTACCAGCGGGCCTGCCATGAAGTGTCCAGCGCCCACTTGTAACAAGAGCCTCAGCTATACAGAGGTGTGCAGGCGTTGCGATGTGCCTGCGGACCAACAACACTTTGTACAGCTGCTTGAGTGCACATGCACGGCCCCCCTCCCCGCCCTCCCCTTCCTGCTGTCCGATGTGGGGGTTGGGCGGGAGCTTTCTGCAAGGAACGGCTAGACAGCAAGGGCACCACAAAACCCAGGCGTGCCAAGGCCCGCAGAGCGCCCAAGCCTGGCAAGTAGCGGCGGCAGATGCGCGCGGAAAGCCCGGCGCCCTATCCCTACCCTATGCCTGGCGCCTGCTCAGCAGGGCCGTCATGTTCCAGCGCCGCCGCCCGCTCAAAAGTGTCAGAGGCAACAGCGGCCGCTGCATTTCAAGGAACCCCCTGCTGTCGGGGGCGTCTAGGGCAGCCAACCCTGGGCACCACGGGTCCAAAGGACCAAAGCGTATCACCGAGAAGCGCAGACTTGTGTGGACCCCGCAAACACTGACTCTGTCGGCAGGGGCAGCTACAGCAGATGCGCTCTTGCGCCTATGGCCCCGGCGAGAAGCGGACAGCGCGCAGGGCGCACTGGTCAGCTTGTCAGCCGGCGCGGAGCTCAAAGCCACGAAACGTACATAGCATAAATATCGGGACGCTTGCGTGGGGCGCCCCGCTGCGCCGCCGCCGCCAGCCTCTGTATGCTGGGCAAGCGGGGGCGCCCAGGCGCCCGCAGCGGGCCTGGCCTATACCCTACGCCCAAACGCATGCGGGCCGTGTACAAAACACACTGCAACCTGAGCCGCCAGCATGCGCTGGCGCGCATAAAACCCCTCCGCGCTCTGTGTGCGCCGTGTCCGGCAGCGCCCCTGGCCCCCGCTCCTCTAGCAAAACACCCCAGCTCATGCAAGCTTGATGCGGTTGTGCCTCCACGCGCCCAGACCCCGCAGGCCTGCATGCCTGCACGCTGGAGAGGCCTGCGAGGGCCGGACGCGGCCGAGCCGCGCCCATCTCCAGCCCATCACTCCAAAAGCCCGAGCGCCCGCCCCCGCATGCGGTGCCGCGCGCCCGGCAGACCCCCAGCATGGCGCATCTCGCATGCATCTTACACGCGCGCTACATTGCCTGCTGCGTACCCATGTGGGCCAGGAAGAGCCCACGCACCAGCCGCGCAAGGGCATGCAGCATGCATGACACCAGCACGCCGCTGCTCAGGCGCCCACATGTCAGGCGCCAGGAGCACCGCCCCGGCACCGGTGGTGTTGCGCGAAAAGCAGCACGGCAGCACCGGCGCATGCGGCACGCGTGTGCGGCAGCTGCTCGGCGGGCGGGCGAGCAGCCCCGCATGCGCCCGCGTCAGGTGTGCAGCGCGGCGGTCGCATGCGCGTGCACGGGCGCGGGCTGCGGCGCAGACGAGGGCCGCCGCCACAGCAGCGGAGGGTCGGGCGGGGGGCCGGCGCGCGCGTGCACCTGCAGCTGGGCGCCGCCCTGCGGCGCGCGTCACACCAGCGGTCACACCCAGGCCCCAGCTGCATCTGCAGCCGTCTGCAGGCCGGAGCGTATCCCGGCTGGTGCCGGCGCCTTGCTCTTACCAGCCCCAGCGCCGCGCCCCCACCCGCTCACACAGGCGGCAAGCGTCCTCGGGCGCATCTGTACAGGGGAAGGCCTTGCCGTGGCCTGCACATCCAAATGCCATAGGTCGCTCACGCCATGTATCTGGCATGGTCGGTAAGCTACCACGGTGAGTGAGCCCGCTGCGGATGAGAAGGACACGGAACACAACGAGCGGTGACCGATGTGCCATTACTCCTATTTCATGTCTGTTCATCACCATATGCGCGCTTGACAGAGGCCCAGAACACAAACCTGCTTGAGGTGCATACGCGGCCCTTGCCTTTCGACGACCAGCGCGCCCATCATGCGCTGGGCCACGCACCTGGCCCATGCCCGCCGCCATCAGGAAGGCCGGAGGTTGCGCCAGGGCCCCGGTGCCGGAGCCGGGCGCGTCCTCATCCATGGCGACCGGCAGGTGCGCGCACCCCTGCAAGCAGCGAGGCTATCAGGGTGGCGCCATGACACGGGAGGCATGGGTGCCTGTCATACCAGGTATGCGCGCCGGCGCCGTCCAGCTCCGGCGCGCCATCGCGCGACTGCACACGCAATGGATCCTTCCTTGACCGGCCATGTAAGAATTAAGCAGTGGAAAGCAATCTGCGAACCCTGTGCACGAGGCAACCCTGGCAGGCGGCAGGCAGGCGCGGTGGGCGCGCCTGCTGCTGGGCCCGCAGGCGCACGCACTCGCCGCGCAGGCCCGCATTCACCTTCTCCGCCTGGCGGCACTTCTGCAGCAGGTTGGCCGCGCAAGTGCACAGCTCGTCGTGCGCCGCCACCAGGCCTGCGCACGCGCGCCGCGCGCCCGTCAGCCCCACTCCCAACACCTGGACGCATGCGAGCACAGCGCGCCCGTGCTGAGAGACCGCAAGGCTGGCAGCGGCGCGTCTGCCGGGGCAGTGGTTGCAAGACGCGCGAAGGACAGTCTGGCACGTGTGCGAGCAAAGCTGCTCAGCACCCAGCACCCAACCTTGCGCAGCCGGGGCGGCGGGCGACGGGGCGCGGGCGCGCGCCGGCGTGCTTGGTGCGCAGCGCGGCCACCGCGGGCGCCAGCTGCTCCAGGTCGGCCTGCAGGCGGTTGACCTCGGCCTCCAGGTCGGAGATGAACTGGAGCTTGCGCATGCGGCTGCGCTGCGCGCTCTGCCGGTTGGCCATCACGCGCTTGACGCGCCCGCGGCCGCCGCCCACGTCGGCCTCCTCGTCCTCGCCGTCCGTCCACTCGTCGGCGTCCTGCGCATGCGCATTGCCCTGTGAGGGGCCCCACTGCTTGTTCACCACCCATCTCTGGCGGTCCAAGAGATGTTGCGTGGCGCGTCGGCGCCCCAGACGCTGCCCCGCCCGTTACGAGCAGCGCGGATGGGGCCGCAGGCACGCGGCCGTTCGATGCGACGGCGGCAGCGCATGGCGCGTCGCTGCGGCGGGTGGCGGGCTATAGCACCCCGCGGGACCAGCCAAAGCGGGGCCGCACCTCCAGCTCGCGCGGCCGCGGCCGCACTTGCCCGCGCCCGCGCGCCCTGCCGTCGGGGCGGCCGCGGCCGCGCCCGCGGCCGGAGGCGCGCGCGCGCCCGCGCGTGCCCACGCGCCCGCGCGCCGGCCCCGAGTCCTCCCCGCTGTCGTCCTCGTCGTCCAGGTCGGGCTCGCTGCTGGCCTGCGCGTCGCTCGCGCTCGCGCCGCCGCCGCCCGGCTCGTCCCAGCTGGCCGCCGGGCGCGCGGCGCGGGCCGGGTAGGGCGCCGGCGGCTTGGCGCCGCCCAGCGCGCCGCCGCAGCCGGGCGGCAGGTCGCCGTCGAGGCCGAGCGGCACGCCCAGCTCGTTGAAGACGGAGAACAGGTGCTCCTCGCTCAGCACGCTGCCGCCTGCGTCGGCGTCGCTGGGCGCCCTACGCGCCGCGCGGCGCCCTCAGCCGCCGAATGCATTCGCGTCAGAACTCCTGCCATTCTTGCAAGGGAGCTGCGCGGCTGCCCAGGGCGTGCAGGTCATGTGAGGCGCTGCCGGCCTGGCTGGGCAGAGCAGCGCCGACATGCTGGGCTGCCTGCCCGCGTGGCTTTGCGTGCAGCTCGCAGCAGACGAGGCCTGGCGTGGGGGCGCACTGCTTGGCCCGCTGGCTGCGCCTGGAGCGGCCCTCGCCTGCGCGGCAGAGAGCAGCGCCCAGTCAGGCACTGAGAATGCCCGGCGGGCATGTGCCCAAGGCACAGGTTGCGTTGCGCAGCCACACAAGGAGCGCTCGTCACCTGCGGGCGGGAGCTGCGCGGGCGCCTCCAGGTCCCACATATCGGCCCTTGAGTAGGACACCGAGTCCATCCGCGCCAGCTGCACCGGGGCTGCAGCGCGTCGCCGCTACCTGCAGCCAGCACGCCCCACCTTGAGCGCACCTTGCGCAGAGCATCTGCGCTCACCGTGATGCAGCCCTGTAGCGGCCAATCACTCACAAACAGCTCCCAGGCGGCGCGTCAGCGCCGCAGCGGCCTGTGGCCCCTGTGCACGCTCGCTCTGGCTGGTTGCAAACCTCTGCCCATGCCCCTGTGCCAAAATCAACCACAGTGGCCCCAGCAAGCGGAGCTGCCCGGCCGTGCTCCAGCGTGCCGTGACACGTTTCTGTCGGCCATACAGCGGGCCTGCCCGGTGCCAGGGGCGCAGCGGGCACGACTGCACGCCGGCGCGTGGACACAACGGACAGCATGCCCGGTCGCACCTCATCCGCCCACAGCGTCCGCGAGCGTGCCCACGCGGAGCCGCGTGTGCGATCTAAGGCTATGCGCGATTTTTACTGGCTGCCAAACGGTGGTTGGCCGAGAGGCGGCAGGCTCTCCGGCTCGCACCAAGGTTAAGGATGCTGTATTGGCTGCCGCCGCTAGACGTGCAACGCTGCGGCTCCACGAGCTTCCTACTGAATATCAGCACCAAACACAGCAAAGCTGCCGACGACAGAAGCTAGAGGCTCGGCGGAGCACTACAACCTGATGCTAGTTCTTGTCGTCCCCTCCCGTCGTGCTCAGCGGATCGCCTATCAATAGTATACACGAGAGGTAGGGATCATCAGCGAGTGTTCCAACGTCCGGCGGAGGTGGCTTGTTGTTGCGGAAAATACGACTTTCTCGTGACCTGCGCTAGGGTTGCAGCAGGGCCTCTCAGAATTGCTGCTGGTGTCTAACTGCTTACAACGCGCCGAGTGTGCGCCTGCAGACACTCAATCTACATCCGGCCAGTGTGCCAAAAATCTGATCATGGTATCCCCTGTCCTGCCTGCGCCCCACCAGCACAGCAGGGCACTTGACACGTTCCCAGCACCGCAGCTCACACCGCGCCCGGGTGCGTACGCTGGCCGGGCAGCGCACAGGCAGCCGGAGCGGGTGGGGCAGCCGCTGCCGTGCAGGTGCCGTGCCGCGGCATTGGCAGCACCTCCGCGCGTGCCCTCGACTGACTTGCGCGAGGTGCGTACAGCCGCTCTGCCTCGCAGCAGCTCACGGGTGCAGGGCCGCCTGCATAAGGGCAGCCGCAAGAAAAATGAAATATTATTATTATGGCACGCACAGATACTGGAGGTGCTGCTGGAGCAGCGCAACCTGAGCGAGCAGGAGGTGTGCACGGCGGTGGAGGTGCGGCCATACGGCGCTGGTAGCTTGCGCGAATGCTGCGCCGCTCCGAACGCTGACGAACCTGTTACTTGGGCTCGCAAAAGCAATTGAACGCACACTCATGGACAGAGGTTCGCTGCGTGTCAGGCGATGCTCGACGGCGCGCACCCGGCACAGATGGCGGCCTTCATGGTTCTGCTGAGGATGAAGGTGAGCCCGCAGCCGTCAGTGTAAACAGAGCTCGGGCACTGCAGTGCCGACGGGCCACTCCCGACGTGTGCACGCCCTGCTGTATTGCCAGGGCGAGACGGCAGAGGAGGTGGCCAGCATTGCGCGCACACTGCGCGCGCGCTCCGTGCCCGTAGACGTCGGGCTGGACACGCTGGACATTGTGGGCACCGGCGGCGACGGCATCGGCTCGGTCAACATAAGCACCGGAGCGTGCGTGATTGCCGCGGCCGCAGGCGCGCGCGTGGCCAAGCACGGCAGCCGCTCGGTGTCCAGCCTCTGCGGCAGCGCCGATGTCCTGGAGGTACTCCATCGCGCCTGGGGCCCGGGCGCGTGGTCGCTGAGCGCCACCAGCCGACCCTGCCTCTCTGTCTGGGGCTCAAGAGTTCCGAGGCGGCCGGGAGGGAGCGGGTGGCCTCGTTGGGCAGTTTCGTGCACACGTTCTTGGGGCAGCCAGGGGCGGCTGGCTGACGCTGGAAAATTGGAGCGCTCTTCAGCATGCATCCCAGCTGCTTCCTGCGCCCGTTCACCTTGGCAGGCCGTGTCGGCGGCCTTGGTGCTCGACTCCGCGGGCCCGGTGCGGCGCTTGGTGCGACGCCCAGCGCGTGGGAGTGTGCAAGCGCCGGGCGCGGCGGCGGCGGACGCTCAGGTGCGCGCGGGCGCGCAGGCGCTGGGCGTCGCGGCAGACCTGGGCCCGGACGGCGTGGCGCGCTGCCTGCGTGAGGTCGGCCTCGGCTTCATGTTCGCATCGCGCTTCAACCCGGCGCTGGCCGTGGTCAACCCCACGCGCAAGGCGCTGCGCGTGCGCACCGCCTTCAACCTGCTCGGGCCGCTGCTGAACCCGGCGGCAACGCCATTCAGTCTAGTGGGCGTGTACGCGCCGGGCGTCGCGCCGCTCATGGCGGACGTGCTGCGGGCGCTGGGCAGCCGGCGCGCGCTGGTCGTGCACAGCGCGGGCCTGGACGAGCTGACACCCATGGCGCCCGCCGACGTTGTGGAGGTGACGCAGGCGTCGACGCGCGCCTACAGGCGCGCCGCCCGCCCTATCCCTACCCTGACCCTACCCTACCACACAAGCGCGCCGCACGCCCGCCCGCTCCCCTGCCCAGTGGCGCCCTCCCTGGCTGCGGCCATGCCGGCCGTGCGCACCCTGGGCGTAAACCGCCGCGGCACCCCCGGCGCCGCAGCGCTCGTATGCCGGCGCGGCGCCCGCCTCCCCTGCCTGCCGCCGCAGGGCGTCCGGGCGGGCGCCGCAGGCGCGCCGTGTGCGGCGAGCGCGGTCTGCGCCTGAGGCAGGCGCCCGCGCCGCGCGCAGGCTGGACCCGCAGCGCCTCGGCATCCCGCCGTGCACGGTGGCAGACCTGGCCGGCGGCGACGCGGCGACCAACGCGGCCATCCTGCGCGACGCGTTCAGCGGCGCGCGCTCGGCCGTGGCGGACGCGCTGAACCTGAACGCGGGCGTCGCGCTGGCGGCGGCCGAGCTCGCGCGGAGCGCCGAGGACGGCGTCGCGCTCGCGCAGGCGCGCCGCCCGAGCCGGCCAGGTGCTCGCTCTGCGAGCGCGCAGGCGCGAGCGCGGCGCAGGGGCTGCCTGTTGCTGCTGCTGACTCGGAGGTGCGGGGCCTGGCTGCGCGCACCACCTCACCAGGGCGGCTGGCTGCCTCCATGGCTCCGCATGCTGCCGAGGCGCACCACGCGGCGTCGTGTGCGTCGTGTGCTTGTGGTGGAGTGCACGCGCAGAGCTGCAGCATTAGGGTTGGGGTAGCGAGCCTGAGCGAGGCGCCGGGGCGCTGCGCAGGAGGTGCAGCGCGCCGGGCGCGCCGGCGACGTGCTGCAGCGGTGGATAGAGGTGAGCCAGCAGTGCAAGGCGGCGGAGGGCTGAGCCTGCGCGGCGCGGCGGGCGCGCTCGGCTCTGGGACCGTCGCGGACGTGCGGGGGCGCCATGCGACAGTGCTGCGCATGCGCTCGGAGACTTTCCATAAACAAAAATTACTATTAATATGAGTATCATCGTTCACGTGCATGCAGCAAAGCAGCGTCACCCAGCCACTGGCCTGCCAGCTATGCAGGCCAGGCACGGCGCGGCAAAGCAGGGTCCAGCCTGCACATGGCCCCTCTGTCCAAGTGCTGTAGTCGTACAATGAGCACACGAGCACAACGCATCAGCACAGACGGCCTACCCCTTCAGCAGCTGAAAACACACCCGGGTTCCCCTGTGACAGCGCGCGCGGGCGTGCGCGCTGCGCGCGGAGGCGCGCCCGAGTTCAGGGCCAGAGGGCTGCGACATGCACACACTGGGGGCACAGTGCGGAGGTTGCACAGCAGGCTACCCACACAGAGAGCGCGGCGCGGGGGCGCAGCCCCGCCCGGCCCATGATACCTGCAACTCTGTGGTGACATTGCGACAGGCGGTCAGCAACTGATGTGGCGCGCGAGCCAAGTGGCCTCGCGCGAAAAAGAACAGACGAGGAGTGCTGGCCAGGCGTGCTGCCTATGACTTCCTGCAGACAGGCGTGGGAGCCCGGCAGCCCCCGGCGCCAGTCTCAGCTGCCGTAGCGGCTCGGGGTGCCAGGGCGCTGCACGGCAGGCCGCCAGAAGCAGGCGCCCATGGCGCTGCCGCCCGGGTCAGAAACGGGGGGCGGGCACAAGCAGTGCTGTTCTGGAAACGTGCATGAGCCCCAAAGCTGCGGATGACTATCCCCATGCATGGGCGCACAGAAGCTGCCCCGCTACTGCAGGGCAGGCAGCCGCCAGTGGGCTGCCTCCCATGCACACATACACCCCTTGCCGAAACAGGATACCATGCCGCCGCGCTCAGAGCCCCACCATGATACGTGCACACTGTCAGGATGAGGCGACTCCAAAACAGCGCAGGGTGGGCAGCCAGGATCGCGCATGGCCCGCTAGACCACCCCGGGAACCAGAGACCCCGCAGCAACCCAGGGTATGGGGCGGCGAAAGCGCCTTGCAGGGGCAGCAGCAACCCTTCTGCCACCCTATCACCCCAACACGAGCCCTCAACGCCCCGTAGGGGCCGGCGCGGCGCGCCAAGAGGCCCGCCAGGCACACCCACACTGCCCCGCCCTTGGCACCGGCAGCACCACAGAGTGGACTCTTACAGGGGAATGCTGGGCGGAGCGGTGCACTCCAGTGCCAGGGCCCCGAACCTGCCGTGAACCTCGTCCTCGAGGTGGGAACAAGCTGCATGCATGCCGGTGAGTGCTCCAGACCCGGCCTATGTCACATGCCTTGCGCAGAAAAGTCCCGGCCCAGCAAACTGCAACGGTTTGAGTCATGGGCTTCGATACCAGAATACTCGTGCACGTGACTCAGCGTGCCCGAGGACAGCCCGCAGCTCGGCCCCCCTGGTTGTTGGCGGCTCGAGGGGGACTTGCCTGCGCGGGCTCGCGCACGCTGATGCGCAGCATGCGCCCCCGGGTGCTCGACGTTCACTGACACCCCCAATCAGCTGAGCCCCTCGCGGATGTGCTGCGGGCCCAGCGCGGCGCCGCCCAGGAACGCCATCGTGACCGGCACGGCCTCGCGCAGCGGGAAGCAGAACTCGGCGCCGCTGTGCGCGCGCTGCAGGCCCTCCAGCGGGCCGGCGTGCGCAAAGAGCGAGAACCCGGGCGGCCCGCGCGCGTAGGCCGGCCCCGGCTTGCCGCCCGCTGGGCCTGCGCCCGGCTGCGCGCCCCCCGGGTGCAGGCCCCAGGCGAGCGCGCCGTCGGCGCCCAGGCGCGCCGGCAGCGCGCCGGCAGCGGGGCTGCCGGGCTCGTGGGCGGGGCGCTGCGCGGCCGGCGCGGCGCCGCGCGGCCCGTGCACCAGCCAGGCGGGCATGGGCAGGCTGGCGGGCGGCGGCGCCGGGGCGGCGCCCCCGCCCGCGCCGCGCAGCGCGCCGGCCAGGGTGGGGCCGGCGCCGTTCGGCGGCTGATGGGCGTCCCTGCCGGGGGGCCTGCCGCCGGCCGTGAGGCTGGCCGCTGGGTTCACGGGCAGCGTCCGGACCCCGGGCAGCCCGCCGGGGCCGCCGCCGGGCCCGGGCGCGGGCCCGACAGCGAGCTGCCAGGCGGCCGACGAGCCGGCGGCCCCGCCCAGGCGCGGCAGGCCCAGGAAGCCCAGCGCCTCCGCGCCCTGCTGCTGCGGGTCGGCGGGCGCGCGCTGGGCCGCCGGCGCCTCGGGCGCCAGGCCGGCGGGCGATGCCGGCGCCGCCGCGGCGGCGGCGCCGGCGCCGGCGGGCGCCGGCCGGCCCCACTTGACGTCGAGCGCGCAGTAGCGCAGGTGCGCGCCGCGCAGGCCCACGATCGCGGCCACGGCCGCGCCGTGCTGCATGAAGCGCACGACGCAGAAGTCGAGCGCGCGCGCGCGCGCGGCAGAGTGCACGGCACCGAAGCGCGCCATCGTGCGCACGAGCTCCGTCTCGTCCACCTGGCGCCGCGCGCGTCCGGGTGCAAAGTCAGCAGCCTCACACAGGCTCGGAGCCTGGGCCGGACGCTCCAGTCCGGCTGGCGGTGCACAGTGCAGGAGCATGGACGCGTCCGCGCGCACGCGCAGCAGGGCCTGCGGGCGCGCCTGCGGCGTGACGTTGCCGACGTAGACATAGGTGTTGTCGGGGTCCTGGCGGTCCACCATCATGCTGGCCATGCCCAGGTCCGCCTGCCGGCAGCCGCGCCCCGGCGCTCACCAGGCTGCCAGGACCCTTGTTTGCCATGCTCACAGCCGCGCCCCGGCGCTCACCAGGCTGCCAGCATGCTTTGGAGTGCCCCAGGTCGCTCGGCAATTCACACCGACCTGCGACAGGCCGCCAGCCCGCTCAAGCATGTGCATGGCCGGCGCGCACAAGGCAAGGCGTGGTGGGTGAGCGGCCTGGAGGCAGCAGGCAGCCGCTGTGGGCGCTCCGGCGGCAGCGGCGCGCGGCGCTGGTGCTGCCTGTAGATCGACACAGGAGGCCTGCGGAAGCGTGCACAAGGGGGGCTGGACGCGAGGGGCAAGGGGGGCCAGCGCGGCTGCGCGCGTGAGCGCGCGTGCGTCACCTGATGCTGCCACGGCGCCCAGGACGCGTTGACGCGCCACCGGCCGACCCTGGCGCCGCGCAGCGCCTTGAGCGCGCGCTGCGCCTCGCCAGCATGCCTGCGCCGCAGCAGCCGCCGCATGGCCGTCCGCCAGGCGTGACCCCGAACCGCATCGCGTCCGTGCAGACCGCAGCCCTCGCACTGCGCCACTCCCGCCCCGCATCTGAACCTTGTACCACAGCTGCTCCCTCCAACACAGGCGGACGCTATGCATGAAGTGTGCGCCGGCTCTGCCGCCGCCTTTGCCCTCCCAAGCCCTGCTTGCACTCAGGAGGCGTGCAAGCGACTGTGGACGTGCGCAGCAGCGGCGCGCGCGCGCCAGGCAGAGCGCACTCAACGCGCCGAGCAGGGCGCGCACGCAAACCAGACAAAGCCGTGCGTGACGGCGGCGGGCGGCGCCGGCGCGACGCGCGCGTCCAGGCCCCAGCTCGCGCCGCGCGCGTAGCAGGCGCCCAGCAGCGCGGCCTCGCCCACGTCGCCCGACAGGTTGCCCACCAGCAGGCAGGGCGTCTGGTGCTCCCGGTCCCGGGCCCAGGCCGCCTACGCGCGCGCGCGCGCCCGCAGGTCGGCGCCGCAGGCCGGCAGCGCCCGCCAGGCAAAGGGCAGCATGCAGCGCCCGCAGCGCTCAGCTCTTGGTGCGCTTTGGCCGGCGCAGAGCAGCTCGCGCTGGGTGCACCCCGCCTCCGTGTTGCGCACGTCAGCGCCTGCCGGGAGGCGCGCCGCCTGGGGCGCCAACGCAGGTTCTGCTGCTGCGCGAGAAGTTGGCCAGTGCAAGGGCGCGCCACCAAACAGCAACAAGTCGTTGGCAGCTCCCCCAAGCCCCCAAGGTGCTGGTGTTCCTGACATGGACAGGCATGCGGCACCTTGGCCCGCACCTTGAGGGCTCCGGGCACGCCCGCAGCCTGGTGCTGGATGGTCTCCAATGCCCGCGCCGCTTGCCCCGGGTGCTTGAAGCAGACACAGGCAGCGCCGGTGGCAGCACTGGTCACCTCATTGCGCACCTGCGCCGCACACCCTCTTTATTATGCCTCCGTCAGCCGGACCGTCTCTGTAGTCCAAGAGCCTTGAAGGTATAGCCAGTTGTCACTCAGGCTGGCGCTGCAGAGGTGTTGCTGCTGCTCAGCAAGCAGCCGTGGTAAGCGTCTGCGCCTGTCTGCTTGTGCTCGCGTCCAGGGGCCCGCACCAGGCGCACGCGGACCACCGAGCCCAGGCGCGAAAAGAAGTCCTGCGAGCGCACGCCCGTCTCTGCCGCGTTCCCGAACAGCTTGCAGGGCGCTCGCGAGGGGAGGGGCACTTGAGGAGCACTTGCTGGTGCACACTGCCACAACCCAGTCAGGGCCGCGCTGGGCAGCGCGAGCGCGGCAGGACGCTCCAGCGCAGCCTGGGGTTCTGGGTTACGGTGGCCGGAGGTCTGCAACGTGCGAAGCAGCAGATAGGCGCATCAGCCCGAATCGCGCTGCGTGGGTACGCACCAGCAGCACGCGCTCGTTTATATGCGGGTGCAGGCCCTCCAAGTAGAGCTCGCTGTTGCCCTCGGGCTCCGCACTTGCCATGCTCATTGCGCAGCACTACCGCGGCACCGGTGCAGCGTCCCAGCCGCAGAGAGCGCTGGCAGGGCGCAACAGGCAACGCAGCCTCGGGGTTGGCAGCCAGCGCGCATGATAGGGTTAGGCCCCCGGACACCTCCAACCCCCCCAGAAGCACCTATGGCGCGCAGAGTGCCTAGCTCGCGCTTACCAACCCTCCACCAACCCACCAGCGAACGCGACCTCCCAACGCACCGCCTGGCCTCGGTCCTGCCCAAACACCCAAATTTTAAATTGGCAAGGAAAATGAAAGCCCTCCGGGATATATGCAGGGTAATGGAGCGGCGGGCCGAGCTGGCAGCGTTGTTGGCCGCAATCTTCCTCATCAATACAGAGGCAAGATCGTTACAGGTCCTGCGTCAGTGTGGTCTGGGCTGTGCGGCAGGTATGGCAAAGCGCAGGGCGGCTCTGCAGGACGGCCAGCCGGTACTGAAGAAGCAGAAGGGTGCAGCGCAGCAGGTACAGGCAGGGCCTGGCCATGCAGACGTCTTCAAACCTGCTGCAGAGGCCGCTGGTGGGGCAGCCAGTGCGGCGAGGCATCCGGAGCCGAAGCAGAAGCCGCTGCGGCCAGGCAAGGCTGCACGCGCAGCAGCCCCAGCCCTGCCAGCGGCTTTGGCGGCGCCGTCGCCAGCCCCCACATTGAAAGAAACGAAGCGGCCGGGCAAGGCGGCGCGGCGGCGCGCCGCCGCAGCGACTCAGGAGGCGGCGGAGGCGCCGCTGCCGGGCGCAGTTCCGGCGGCGGCGCAGCCCTCGGGGCGGCAGGCGGCAGGCGCGGCGGGCGCGGGCGCCACGGGCGAGCCGGCCGGGAACGGGCTGGCCGAGGCCGCGGCCGAGCCAGGCTTCCGCAACCGGGAGAAGGTGCTGCTGCTGTCGTCGCGCGGCATCACGCACCGGTGCGGGCCCTGCCGCGCCAGCGCGCCGCGGATCCCTCCTTTGCCTCAGTCCTGCGCTGCTGGGCTGCTGCTGTCGTCGCGGGGCACCACGCACCGGTGCAGGCCCTTCCGCGCCAGCGCGCAGCGGGCCCCTCTGTTCCCTCAGTCCTGCACGCTGCTGTCGTCGCGCGGCATCACGCACCGGTGCAGGCCCTGCCGCGCCAGCGTCGCAGCGGGCCCCTCCATCCCGTCAGTCCTGCACGCTGCTGTGCTGCTGCTGTCGTCGCGGGGCACCACGCACCGGTGCAGGCCCTTCTGCGCCAGCGCGCAGCGGGCCTCTCTGTTCCCTCAGTCCTGCGCACTGCCGCGTCCCAGCTCTGTGCGCGCGCCTCTCTCAGGGGCCTGTGACCGACCACACACCAGTGCAGGCCCTTCCGCGCCAGCGCGCAGCGGGCCCCTCTGTCCCCTCAGTCCCGCGCGCTGCTGCGTCCCAGCTGTGTCCGCGCGTCTCTCTGAGGGCCTGCAGCCGACCGCTTTACCAGCTCTCTGCGCCGGGCGCTGCCTGCATGCCGAGGCGCAGCGGACACTCGAGGTATCTTTGGACGGTCTGCAGGACAGGGCGGGTCTGCAGGGCAGGGCGCGTGAGCAGGCTGCTGTGCAGGTACCGGCACCTGCTGCTGGACCTGGCGCAGCTGCTGCCGCACAGCAAGAAGGACGCCAAGCTGGACACCAAGTCTGACCGCGGCGTCCTCAACGAGGTGGCCGACATGAAGGCGCGCCCCAGTGCACAGACATGGTGTCCTGTTTTGCAGTCGTGGGGTTCGCTGTCGTCATGGCGTGCTCATTGTCCTGCAGCAGGGACGGACCAGGTCAGCCTTTGAGCTGGCTTGGCGGGCACAGGGGTAGGGTCCCATACTCTGTCTCTGCATTGCTTGTATTGCTTGCTGATGGACTGCCCACAGGGGCGTCCTGTCTGACGCGAGGCGGCTGCGAGCGCGCGGCGCGGCCGCCTGATAACACGCACCCGAGGCGGGCTCTGGCAGGAGCAGGGAGGGCTGAGGGCGGGGTGGGCGCGCGCCAGGGCTGCAGCAGCGTGCTGTTCTTCGAGGCGCGCAAGAAGAAGGACCTGTACGTGTGGCTGGCGCGCGCGCCCGGGGGGCCGTCCGTCAAGTTCTACGTCACCAACGGTGCGGCCGGCCTCCTCACAGGGTCGCTGGCAGGCGCCGATGTCACAGCTCGCTTGGATGCATCAGCGGGGTTTTGAGCGGTGCAGCAGGTGCGTTGCAACCAGGGCGGACTGTCCTTGCTCGCCCGCTGGGTAGGGCGCGCTCACCGTGCATGTGTCATGTGCCCTCGTGACCACGCCTGTGCTGGTTGCATAACGTGCAGCGTGTCTCAACGGCTCTGGTCCTGTCCACCGCTGCGCATGAGCGGCGTGCCCGGCCTTGACCAAACGCGCTGGGGCGCAGTGCACACGATGGCCGAGCTGAAGCTGAGCGGCAACCACCTGAAGGGCTCCCGCCCCGTCCTCAGCTTCCACAAGGCGCGCCGCCCCGTCCGCCTCGCCCGCCTCGCTTGCGCGCCTGGCTGCCAGCAACGTGCGCTGCGTGCGCGGGTAGCGGCTCCCTGCCGCCGTGTGCTGCGAGGCGGTGTCGGTGGGCGTGCTACGGGACCTGCCATGCCAGGCTGGGTCAGGGTATGGAATGCTAACACCAACACACTCTAGGACACTGAGGGCGTGGGCGGCGGCGCGCAGGCGTTCGACGAGCAGCCGCACCTGCAGCTGCTCAAGGAGATGCTGACGCAGGCGTTTGCCACGCCGCGGCGGCACCACAAGAGCAAGCCCTTCTGTGACCATGTGCTCGCCTTCAGCGTGGCCGACAGCCGCATCTGGCTGCGCAACTACCAGGCGCGCCCGGCGGCGCGGCCGTCGCCGCCCCGCGCGCGGCCCCGGGACAGCGCGCTCTGCGCAGTAAGCGGGCAGCATCGCAGTCAGCCCCGTGCGTGACCTGCGTGGTCCAGGGGTCGCAGCCGGCTGCCTGAGCGCCTGGCGCGCCCGCCTCGCAGGCTGTCCTGCCCCACTGCGTGCTCTTCATGCCCATCATGACCCAGAGACCCCCCCCTCTGGGGGGGGGGTCCTGTGGCCCTGTTGAGCAGTGTCCCGCATGGGGCCCTTGCATGCCCTTTTAGGCCCGGTCCTGCCGTGCCTGGGGATAACCCCAACCCTAACCCTAAACCTTAACCTGTGATGGGCACCCGCGCAGGTGGTGGCCGCGGCCGAGAAGAAGGACGCGGCGGCGGCGGAGGGCGCGGCGCTGGTTGAGGTCGGGCCGCGCGCGTGCCTGATGCCCATCCGCATCTTCGCCGGCAGCTTTGGCGGGCCGGTGCTGTACGAGAACCCGGCCTACGTGTCGCCCAACAAGGTGCGCGCGCGCGCCGGCGGCGAGCCGCCTATTTCGTAGTGCGCACCGGCGGCTCACCAAGTCCGGTCACAGGCCATTCCCCGGCCCAAGGGGCTCGCAGTAGCAGCCGTGCGTGTGCACGCAGCACGCCCCGCCTGGCGCAGCCATGCAGTGGCCTGGGGCCGCAGTCAGCGGGGCGCGGCGCCTGTACCAGCGAAGAAGGCATGCAGGAGACGAGACGCACCCGCAGTCCAGGCAGACCGCGCCCCGTGCTTGCGAGGCCTGCTGCAGCTGCGTGTGCGGCCGGCACAGGTGCGCGCGGCGCTCAAGCGCGCGCGCGCGGGCAAGTACGGCGCGCGCGTGGAGGCGCGCGGCCGGCGGCGCGAGCATGTGGCCGAGCACCAGGCGCCGCGCGACGCGCTGGCGGACGTGTTCCGATGACCGCGCGGCCTCCATCTTCTGACATGAGCATAGGGTCGGGTAGGGTGTGGGTGAGCGCCTGCGCCGTTGGCGAGCCGACCTGCTTCGCAGTGCGCGCGGCGGCCCCTGCCAGGGCGCCTTGCAGGCCCGGCCTGCGTGGCGCCTGCGGCCCAGCTGCAGGGCAGGCGGGCGCCCGCTCCAGCGCGAGGCCGCACGTTAGGCGCCGTGCGCGACTGCCAGGGCCAGAGCTCTCTATGTGTCGGAGCGCCCCATTGCGACATGTGCTGCGTTGTGCCTTGTGTCCCTTGTGACTGGTGCGACTTAACACTTCGCTTTGCCAGGCAGGCATGCGCGCCTGCCGCGAGAGCAGGGAGTGCTGCTGTGCAGCCCCGTTTCCCCCTGCTGCGATTTTGACCAGGGTGGCTGCAAGCAAAGGCGGCGGAGAATTCATCTGCGGCATGCTGTCCTCTGTCGAGTATGCGCACAGCGCCAGCATGAGTGGTTTTGCAGGCTCGGACCTGATGTGACCAGCAGGCAAAGCAGATTGGAACAATGCGGGCTTGCCTCGCGCCCTTTGCAAAGAGGCTTGCCTCGCGCCCGTTCCAAGCTTTGGAAATGACACAAACGATGGCTGCAGCGGCCGTGGTTCACACCCTCCTGCTGGCGGCAACGCCCAGAATTCAAAGCACAGCAGCAAGCGAGCGACTGGTCGCCACGCACGCGCTGCAGCGCGCTATACACCCAAAATCAGCCCGCACAGGCTGTGGAGCGCAGGCGTCCTGTCGAGGCCTGCGGTGAGATGCCGCCAAACTCACACATGAGAGGCGAACAACAAAAGTCCCCACCCGCACACATCACTCGCCCCGCTGAACCAAAAGGTGCACAACCAGAGGCCTGCCCCGCACTGCACGTGGCTGCTTCACAGAGCAGCCACAACCAAGCAAGAAACATGCCCCTGCACAGCGCAGGCTGGCCCGGACGCCTCTGACAGCCAGCGCAGCAAGGAACCTGCACCACACACTTTCCACTCAAACCCCGCCCACCCTGGCTCCCGCAGCCCCGGTCGCGCTGCCATGTGGCGCCCCGCGCCACACTGCCCAAGCCGCCACCGCTCTGAGCTACACGCGTGCCTACCATGCTGTGCGATTGGCAGCTGCATGCCAGTCAGGCTCCCAGCCCTGTCAGCAGCCTGCAGCCGGGCGTGCGCGGCCCCCTTCCGGGCGGCGCGTGCGCCGGCGGTGCCAGCCAGGCCGCGCGCGGCCAGCGCCCCCCGCGCTAGAAGGCAGGGTTGCAGATCAGGGCCTGCTTCATGGCCATGAGGTAGCCGTGGTGATCGTACGTGGATCCTGTGTACCAGCCCGGGCGCGCCTGGGCGAACGCGGTGTAGTTGCCCGGCATGAACTCGCCCGTACGGTCCAGCCACAGCACCGAGCCGACGTGCCGGTACGACCCCAGGCTGCGGCGCGCAGAGGCGCGAGTCGGCCACGCGCTCACAAGCGCCATGATATGGTCGGCGGCACATGCAGCGTGGAGTGTGCGGAGGCATGCCGTGGGCGGCTGCTCATGGGCGGCCACGCGCGCAGTGCCCGACGCACGGCGGGCTGGCGCGGCTCGCAAGCACAATACTGTTGGTGTGGAAGGCATTGTTTGAGAGCACAAGGTGTCAGAGATTGGGGGGCGCGGGTGGGCAGCCATGCACTTCGCCAACCAGCAGCTGGTGAGCCATGCTCATGCTCGGCGCGCGCGCGCAGCCCGCAGCTCTTTGCTGCGCCGCGACGGCGGGATGTGCGGTATGCGGAGCCAAGCGCAGTACGGCAAGCAGCACGTGCATGCATGGGGCTTGCCTGCAGTGCTGCCAGGCACATGTGATGACCGTCGGCATCACAGGGACCGCACTGAGGCACGGCATATGTTTGTGTCCATTTCTCGGGTAATTGGAGTCTTCCAGCCCCCGCACAGACCGCAGGAGAGCTGGGGAGAGCCATAGAAGAAGGGGAAGCGGGCGCAGCGCACGGGAATGACATCTCCGGCGGCAGCGAGGGCACCACGTCCATGTTGTTGACAATGCGCGTGGTCGTCGTCGCGCCCATCAGCGCGTCGTACCATGCGGCCGCCGCCGGGTTGAACACGCGCGGCGCGCCCGTGACCACGGTGGTCACCGCCGCCTGCGCGCCAGACAGCCTGCAAGGTATGCAGGGCGGCGCGCCTGCAGCAGTGGGCGCGTCACGCGCACGCACTCGGAGCGAGCCTGCCTGACCCAGACGGCGGGCGCGCATGCATGCGGCGCGGCAGACAGGCGATGCCATCATGAAGCAGGCAGGCAGCCATGCACACCAAGAAACCCTTGGAATTGACATTAGCGACTAGTGACAACTTGAGACTCTGCAGGCGGCGCAGGCGACTGCATTACACTGTCAGCCCCCGCAACCTAAGAACCGCTGCAATGGCAGGTCCAAGCCGTGCAGCAATCCCTGCGTGCTCATGCTGCCGTAGCGAAGTGGTTGAGGCATGAGTGGGCCCGGGCGCACGTTGGGGAAGACGGCCTTGGCCCAGGGGCCGCAGAGCGTGGCCATGGCCGCGCCCAGGCTGTGCCCGGCGCACAGCACCCTGCGGCGGGCCCATGCGGCCAGTTACTACTGCCCGGCAGAGCTACCTCAGTCTCATGTTTGGTTAGCCACCCACTTCTAGCACTTGCTGAACCTGCAAACCTTCTTGTCGGCGTGCCACTGGCACCGGCGCGTACAGAGTGAGTGACAGGCATGCATGGCTGCTGGCGCTGGCAGCGCTGGCCACAGCAGCAGATATGGGTCAGGCGGGGCGCGCGCACGTGGTGACGGCGGTCGGCGCGACGCCGGTCATCTTCCGCCAGATCTCCGCAATGTTGTACGTGGCGTTGTTGGCGTTGGTCACGGACCCAAACGCGCGCGTGAAGCCCTTATGCACCTGTGCGCGCCGCTTGCACGTCAACCACGTCCCCCTTCAGCCCACACTCACTGCATGCCTAGCGTGGCAGCAGATGCAGGCAGGCATGAGGTAGAACTCATTTGTTGGAGAATTTAGCAATCATGCAGGGCATGCACGCTTCAGTTCATGCTTGGGGTATGCGGGGTGGGGCCTGTCACATTTGTACATGGCGCCTTGGCCAGGCCGGGCGGGCGGGCAGAAGGGAAGGGCGGGGCGGCCACCATGCAGCCAGGGCAAGGCGGCTGGCCGTTGGCCGGCTCGTACGAGACCTGCGAGAAGTCTGCGTCGGTCGCCCACATGCACGGGTTGAACGTCTCCGTGGCGTGGAAGAAGAAGGCGGCCTGCGTCGGCGGCGCGGGCGCCTGGAAGCTGGCCACGACCGCCTGCGCCAGCCTAGGGTTAGGGCCCTGGCGGTTTGCTGCTGGCACGATGGTGCGCCGGCGAGGGGGTTACCCCATGATTGCCCGCCACCGCCCATGCACACAGCGCCTGTCTGGCCAGCAGATAGAGCGCGGTTGCATGTGAGAGTCTGGGCGCGCAAACGTGCAACTCAAGGTCTGGCACCGCCGTTCTCATGGTCAGCAAGGCAAGAGGGCGGCGCTCGAGCCAGCTCGCTCGACAGGATACATCAGCGCGCTTCATGCTACCACCAAAGTCAGCGGCCTCAAATTTATCTGGCACGCCCTGGCTGCTACCACGGCACGCCCTCACGCCGCGGCATGTGTGTGGCACGTCAGCGGGCGCGCCTTGGTGTCGCTGCCAAAGGGGTGCGGGTAGCGCCCGCCCGTGACAAAGTCGGTGACGTAGTCCTGCACGGTCGGCTTGGTGAACACCTCCAGGCGCGCGGTCTGCGCGATGACGCCGCCGCCCACGGCGGGCCACGCGATGCCCTGCACCATCTCCCGAAAGTCCTGCGCGCGGCGCGTGCGCGCGTGCCTGTTTTGCACGCTCGTCTGCGGCGCTAGCCTTGTGCATGATGTGCACATACATGGCCGTTTGCCTGCACGTCAGCATCGCTGCTGCCGGCACCCTGCTCAACTCCATTCAGGGACTTTTGCAGAGAGCGCTATGTCAGTCAGCATGTGCATATGCAGCGCGTTCCACATGCGTCATGGCTCTGCGGGTGTCCTTCCTGGCATGTGCTTGGGGTTTTGGCTCCATGACATGCTCAGACCAGCCTGCTCGTGACAGCGAAGCTCCACGCGGGTGCATGCCAGCTGCGCAGCGAGCGCGCTCCCTGCCAAACGGGCGTGCAGCGCCGGGCGCTGGCGCACCTCATCCGCGTAGTTGGAGGCTGTGCCGTACACCGCGGCCGCATAGCTGGCGTTGAGCATAGGATAGGGTTAGGGTATGGGTGCAGGGGTGTGGTAGGGCGCTGGCGCACCTCATCCGCATAGTTGGAGGCTGTGCCGTACACCGCGGCCGAATAGCTGGCGTTGAGCAGCGCCTTCACTGCCAGGGACGTGCCCGCGGCCGTGCTGGGGCACTGGTCGCCCTCTGCAGCCTGCGCTCAACCAGGCACACCCATGCATGCCCAGAGTCTGCGACCCGCACGCCTGGTCGGCCGCGTCATCGTGCCGAAGGGCACAGTCGCCGAGACTGTGCCTGATTGTCAGGAGCATGCAAAGTCTGTGGCGCTGGAAGTGTGAGGCCACGCAGTGGTCATCACAAGAAAGTAGGCAGCACCTTGAACGGAGCGACCACTTTCTCAGCGGCCTGGTGCTCCTTGATTTGGAAGCCACGGTCCGCGGTGTCCGCAATCGCCGTGGACCCGCAAACGTAAGTAATCTCTGACTTCACCTCGTTCGCAAATGCGCCTGCCGCGCCAGGGGAGTTGCGACTCGTTGCGGCCCGGCAGCGCATCCCCGCATTTTGCGCTTAGGCAGCAACAGGGCGCAGAAAACAGGCCTCGCTATGGGGCGCACTGTTCTGCTGAACGCCGTTGTCCTCATGGTCTCTGCAGGTGTAAAACACGACCTGCGCGCGAACGGGCTTGCAAGCACTGCTTGTGGTGCAAGGTGTACAACTTAGTCGCGCCTGCATGGCTGCCCCAGGCTCCTAACACATGGAGAACCACGGCAGCTGGCAAGCGCCTGCACCGGGATGCGGGGCAAGCAAGCGCGGCTGCCCTAGCAGCACGGCCCTCACCCGGTTCTCTGTTGCCGTGAGGGGCGGCAGGGGCGGCTGTGCTGCAGCCAGGAGCACCAGCGCTGCTAGCGCTGACGCTGCCAGCAGCGTCCGCCCTTGCCGCAACCGCTCCCTCATATGCGCTGACCTCAGCAGGCCGGCAGCCGCCCTCCGCTGACGCCGCACGCGTGAGTCTGCGTCCCTCCTGCGCGTACCGCACAGCTGAGGATGCGTCCCCTACGCGCTTTGTGGCGCCTGCTACCCTGTTTCGGTGCGGCCCCCAGGCCGCAAGCAGGCAGCAAGTGCTAGCCAATTTTAGTGCAGGCACACCTCAGGGAAGCGCCCAGCACATGCGCATGCCTATGCACGCCCTAGAGGGCGGTAAGCCAACAGGATCTTGTTTGTTCGCGAGGTGCAGCACTAATAGAGAGCTCCGCTACTAGCAAAAGCTGCGACTTGTGCAGAGTATATGGTGTGTTCGGAGTATCGCGTGGGCAGCAAGTATCACGCGACAGCTCCGTAACAAAATCATGGGGGGCTGTTACCCATAGGGCATTTACATTTCCTCTTGAAGGGCATTTCACAGCATGCCGAGGGGCATGTCTCCATGCAGAGTGTGCATGCGGCCAGATGGCCTGTACCTTTGGGCTTGCTAGCGCTAGCATGCAGCCTTGCAGGGAGGCAGAAGCTCATAGGGACTCCTGCCCACCCAGCCTTGACGACACCGTGATGGTGCCCACCATGACTCGCCTAAAGCAGGCTACAACCACCTGTGCTCTGCTGCACTGCAACTTCGTGTATTGAGTACTGAAGAGCTGCAATGACAGCCATGCTGCCTGTGGAGGGGGCAGCGTTCCTGCTGCCGGACCAGAGTGAAGCGCAGCATGAGCACAGCATTGCGGCAGTCTGCACAGCAGTGCGCGAGAGGCGTGTCACGGTGCTGGGCTTGGTACGCTTGCTGCTTGTTGATACTTTGCTTAATACTTCGCCTCAGGAGCAAGCAGCACTTGCATGCAGTCCATGACTCCATCCTGGTGCTGCAGGTGCAGGCTCTGGAGGCGCCGCTGACGGCTGTGGAGGAGTTCCCGCGCAGCCGGGCAGTCCTCCTCCTGGCCGAGGTACCCCCACCTCGCTGTACGCAGCTCGCACACCCACAGTGGCCTGCGTGCTTTCACACTCTCATGCACAGAAGGGGCACAGAGAGGGCCCGCTGCCGCCGGTCAGGCACGCCGGTGAGGCATGTCCGGGGCAACAGGTGTTTGCGCGGTGCGTGGGCGCGCTGGCCACGCCCGGCGAGGTGCACCACCTGGCCGCCTTCTTCTGCGCGCGCCTGGCTGATTGGTGCCTCCCCGTCCTCCCCCCCACCCCGCTAGCCAGCCCCGCTCCACTGTGCTACCTTCACCCAGCAAGCGTGGATAGCTGCCTCAGGCCCCTGACGCAGGGTGTCTACCCCGTGCTTGGCAGTCCAGGCCAGTGGCATCAAAACGTGCCCCCGTTCATGCAGCCCAGCGCAGCCCACCTTCCCTGACATGCTAATGACATCTTGCGCACAAACAGCTCGGACTGATGCAGAGGTCCCACTGGTCTGACGATTCGGACATAGCGTCCTCCTGGCCATGCCCTGCATGACCCGCCAGACTGCACAGGCACGCCCAAGCGCACAGGCTCCTCCACAGCCCCAGCGGCGACCGGCGCCGCAGGCCGTGCATGCGCGGCGCGCTCAAGGGCTGCGGCGCGGCGGCGGCGCTGCCCGGGAGCCCGGGCGCGCCGGCGCTCGCGGCGGGGGACGCCGTCGCCATCGCCGCGGCGTTCCTGGCCTCGGTGCATGTGCGCAGCTTGGCAGTCACTGAGCGCTTGCTCGCGTTCCAGCTGCTGCTTGCGCTTGCGCAGGCGCGGCCCCGCCCCGGCAGCACACTGGGGGCTGCCCTTGCCCTCGGTGTGCGAGCACAGTTCGTCGTCCAGCTGCTGCTCGCGCTCGCGCAGGCGCGGCCCCGCCCGCGTGGCAGACCAGGGATTGTTCCTGCAGCAGGGGCCCCTTGGTGCTCCAGCATCGCTGAGCTTCCGGCTGCTGCTGCCGCTCGCGCAGGTGGCACCATTGTGGTGGCAGACGGGTGGTTGCGCATGTCGTGCGGCAGGGGCGTCCAGGTCCCACAATGCATGAGCGCAGCCTTGACCCCTGGCCACAGCATGAGCTCGGCTTTTGCTGCTGATCAGGCTCAGGCAGTATTATGCATGTCAGCGCGAGTGCCCGCAACAAGACCGTGCTGGACTTCAGTGCAGCTCCGCCACAGGCAAAGTCAACGTCCTGGGCTTGCCTTCGGTCGGCGTAACGGCCGCCCGATCAGGCTTCTCTGCAATTGCCGGTGCACTTGCAGGGCGTGCGCCTGCTGCAAGGCGCCGAGAGGGCGGCGCACGGCAGGGCCACGGCTCGGCGCTCGCTGCCGCGCGCCTGGACATGCTGGACGGCGCGGCGGCCGCGCTGGAGGGCGAGCGCGACCCGCGCTGCCTGCTCGCTGGCTTCGAGACGGTGGCCGTGCTGGCG
>JAABUV010000791.1_pt1 | contig 47716 bp, 59 predicted proteins | sample 5559971 | NCBI WGS metagenome assembly JAABUV01 (sample SAMN10711881, study PRJNA513362) | rock metagenome | isolation source: Antarctica rocks | place: Antarctica: Victoria Land, Knobhead nord | collected 2015-12-19 | reverse complement strand
AGACCCATGCCAGCTCCAGGGCTGCCAGGTGTGCCCTTTCTGCAATCGACAAGGTGAGAAGGTGGGCCCCAGCGCTGCTCTGCGCTCTCTGGATGAGATGCGGTCATGCAGCACACTGCTGACACCCAAACCCGCACGTGAACAGAGCCTTTGCCTGATCGCCGCCGCGCGGCGCAGCTGGGCGACGAGTACGGCGCCTGGGCGCTGCTGGTCGCCAGCTGCATGGCGGCCGACCCGGCGCAGCGCTGCACGCTGGCCGAGGTGGCCGCCTACCTGGCGCACTTCGCGGCGGGGCTGCGCGCGCCGCTGCCGCCGCTGCCGGTCGGGGCCTTTAAGACCGAGCTGTCGGCGCCGGCCAGTGCCGAGCCGGTCGCGGCGGCAGCTGCCGAGCCGGCCGCGGCGGCAGCTGCCGAGCCGGCCGAGGCCAAGGCGCCCGCGCGCGCGGCGGTGGATGTGGCCGTTCGCGCTGGCGGCGCGATCGCGCTCCCGCCGCCCGCGCCCCTGTAGATATCGGCTGGGACACCATACCACACGTTGGGGAAGAGCGGAGACTCCCCACAGTGCCGCGTCGTGCAGCGTGCTTGTGCGTGACTTGCAGTTGGCGCTACACGGTGGCTTGAGAGCGTGCGTACAACTATTTGGCACTGCTTTTGCAGTGCACAGGCAGGCGGTGCACCCCTTCGGTCACATGCTGCCTTACAGCGCCCTGGGTTGACAGAGGTAGCCTTCTACTTGCTGGGCGAAAGGTGCATGTCAACATCATAGACTTGACAGCAGTCTGTTATGCGTCCACCCCTCTTCCAGTTCCACGCAAACCATACCATACCTCCCATCTTCGTCTATACATTGCAGCCGCCTGGTCGCAACCGTGTGCCCCTCACGGGCATTATAATTGTTGCACCCTCCTGGCCTTGGCATGCCAACTGACATGGCGGAGGCCATGTCCATAACACCATGGAATGCAGTATGCAGAGGCGGCAAGGCAGGTCACTGACAGGTTACAGCAACACTGGTGTGGAGCAACACTCCCAAGCAGGCTGTATGCATTCAGCAGAGGCATAATCACAGCTGGCATGCATAACATGAGCAGGCGGCTCGACTGATGCAAGTCTCCACGAAACCAGCAACACATGGGATATGTCTCAAGGCAACCCCACCTCATGCGCCTCGGCATAAAAAAATATGACTTTACCAGGACTCCATGTTGCCAGTCCTTGCAATATTGGTCCTGAGACCAAGGTGGTGCCATGTAGCACAGCCTGGAGCATGGAAGTGCTAATTTGCGTGCGCCCTGGACCGAGCGCATCAAGCTGCTGTGTGACCTGTTCACGTGTTGACGCAGACTCATGAGACTTGTCTGCATGCACATGCTCTAGAGGCAGCGCCGCAGCAGTGCAGGCCGCACCATGCAGCCTGTCTATGCATGCGCTCTCAGTGCGTACCTACCATGCGACTTGACAGAAGGCAGCTAGAGCGCATGAAAGGATGGGTTGAGCAGTCAGTGGGTCGAAGATGCAATTTTGCAGTATGACACCGTGGCAGCTGCGAGCCATAGCATCCTCTGCATCACTGCAGCATGCCATTATTATGGTGGACAGGCCGCGCTAGGACATGAGCGCAAAGTCTCTGGCAAACAAGTGCCTGCTCCTTTTCTAATTACATGCATGCCGCACGCAGTGGATGCCAGGCACTGCAGGGCAGAATGTGCAGCCTCGTACCAAAAGTTGTTTACAGCAGATGGCCAGGTAATGGCATTAACACTAGAGAACCAAATTAACACACAGGCACAAAAGAGAGATGGAGCGGCAAGCTGCAAGCGTGTGCTTGCTACAAAGCACAACAAACGCATTTCAAACAGGCATGCAGCGTGCTCATGCATGCAACAGCTACCCTCATAAAGGGATGCTTCACAGCATGACAGCTGCGCTGCATAAATGCAGTGCCCCTGTGTGTATTGCTCTCACGAGCAGCTCAGCGCTGCTGCTGACACGCAAAGATGGGCGTACTCATCAGTCAACCTGACCCACTCCGCCAAGAGGCCCGCCCTGCACTCCACACCCCCGCGCCCCGACCCTACCAGCTGCCGGTGCAACGCCAAGAGAGCCGCAGCACTCAATCCCTGACACGGCCGCGCTAAATGAAATAACACTTTGTCCAGGCGCGCATGGTGCCGCACACCAAAGTCGTCTGAGAATGCGACTTGGCAATGAGAGAATGTGAGGCTCGTCATGCAGGGAAAGGCTGACAGGTCACCAAGGGCGGCAGCATCCAGAATGCGCAGAGTGCCCGCGCCATTCTCTAGCAAAACTCTAGCAAAATCCGACGAGAAGCCTAGCGACAGGTACTGCAGGTTTGACAGCACAGTCATCCCCGCAGGCAGCGCGGAGAAGTGGTTGTCAGAGACATCCAGGTGTGCCAACTGCTGGAGCGCCAGGGCTTGCTCCGGGAATGCCTGCAGCGCCGCGGCCGCCTGCAGATGTGTTACTGACACGGGCAGCACAGGCGTCCACGGCAAGGCCTGTCTGCCCTCAGCAAGCTGACAAAACTCGCGCAGGAGGCGCAAAGGTGTCAATTCCCGTGGCACCAGCACGCCATCGTTCACGCAAAGCGCAGTGAGGCCCGGGAGCCCCTGCAGAGCGGGAAGCTGATTATGGATCTGTATGCCGTGTAGCATCACCACCAGCCTCTGCAGCCCCGGCATCTCCAGCCCCTGCTCAAACACCACGCGTCCACAGGAATTGATGTCCAGCTCGGTCAAGCACGACAAGCCCGCTGGCACCAAGCTCCTGAGCGGGAAGTGCGGCCCCAGCACCACAGTCGTGAGATGCGGCAGGCCGCGCAGCACCGCTAAGTCTAGGACTCTGAGCTCAAAGGGGACACGGGGGGGCCTAGTCAGTCGGCGGCTGCCAGGCAAGTGTCCTGGTGAACATGAGAGCTGCAGCCGTTGCAGTGACTGCGGCAGGGCCGCCAGGCCCAGTGCGCACAGGCTGTGCATTTCCAAGACGCGTATCTTCAGGTGCGTCAGTGCCTGGCACTGGTGGATAGCGAGTGAGAATGCCAGCACGCTGCCCTTCTGCTTGGCCACTTCGGTATATGGGCCCTGCTGTCCTACGTATACGTCAATGGTGCGCAGGGAGAGGCGCGCGGCCTCAATCACAAGCGCAGTCATATAGGTCTGTGAGCTATACACGTTACGCGTCGACGTAAAGTGCAGCGCTCTTACTGCGCGGCAGCGTGGGGCCAGCCATCTCTCCAGCTTTGCCAGGCGCGTCTTGAAGTTCTTGCCTGTGCCTGTGCCTGTGCCTCTGCCTGTGCAGCGCGCACATCCGTGACTGGTGACTGGTTGAACGCATAAACCAAGAACAACGACACAATTCCATAACAGACCTTCAGCGCGCCAGAACGCCGCTGCAAAACCGATGTCCAAGCGCTCCCAGACCTTGGTCGGCCCTGACAAGATGTCGCGGAATCGCCTGCGCCTTCGGAGTTGATTACCTGCTGGTCTGAGCTGAGTTTGAGTACAGGCTTATACAAGCCAGTACAACCTGCAGCACTGACCCACCTGCATACGCGCGGCAGGCTGGTCAGCGCCTGCTTTTGTGGCACGCGGCTCAGGATGTCTGCGAGCACCTCGTCTATCAAGCTGTCCAGGCTCGCCATGCGACTGAGTATCGTTCGACAGGCTGAGCTGGCGCAGCGCGACTTCTGCGCTGTGCACTTCAGGCACTCTGTGCACCGATCGCACAGTGCGCAAAGCTCGAGGACTTCAGTGTGCTGGCTTGATGATAGCTGTACCAGCGCACTGACTGACTGGAGCCAGGACGCAGCTTGTGCTTTGAATGTACAGGGCTAATTTACCCTGCGTCTGGCCTTTGTCCCAGCGGTTGCCTGGTGCACACCAGTGTGAAAATGAGCAATTGGTAGTTTGTAAGTACAGTGCATGTTACAGATCTGCCTTGCTGGCTCACGGCAGCCCGAAGCTGCGCACAAGGCTCTTGAGCCACCGCGCTGACCTGTCAACTGTCTTATGTCATGTGCAGCATTCGATCCTCTACTCTCAAGCCACTGTGCTCACTCTCAAAAGCGTGCTGTTTACTGCCACACATGCAGATAAGCAGCCACATGCTGGTGGTGCCACAGCCTGGTTCTGCAGCTCACCGCCGAGCGTGCGCAGGGTGCGCGGGAGTCTTATGGCCGTCAGGTGGCAGACTACAGCCGCGCCAGGCCTGCCAGACTGCGCCCAAAGAGGAGCGAGCGCCCCGCTGAGAGGTCCAGCGCGCATGCTGCCGAGCTGGGCATGCCTTTCATGCGCTTTGCATAATGCATAATGCAAATGCATATGCAAATTCAAGTCACAGTGATATCAAGCAGCGGGGTCTCCCCACTGCTGAATGTGCACCCTTGCGCCAAGATGCAGGTGACTGCATGTTGAGCAGCCACCTCTACAGGCGCTGTTACAGCGCTGCACATGGCCATTCGCGCCGGCGGCCTGCTCGCGCCGCAGGCGGCCTGCAGAGGCGGTTGCCGTTTGATTCCTTCCCTTTAAACGGAAAAGTGCATGTTTTGGGGGAGAGGCTGCATGTGCATTAATGGAAGACTCTGCTGCTTAACATGGCAAGGCGAGGGTGCAGGAACTCTTTCAGCCTTCAAGGTGCGGAGCTGGGCTCTTGCTTTCATGCTTGCCTCATCGATGTTGTGCATGGAGCACTTTTCTACTCCGAAAGTCAAAGATGCGCTTGATGTTCAGCCTGTCTGCCTGACTGTCGCTGCACGGCTCAGCCCTGGGCCCTGAGTACAGCACCTGGGCGCAGCTCGTCAGCGGCGGCATGGCCGCTGAGCCCGCTCAGCGCTGGCCGCTGGACACGGTCGCGTGGTACCTGGTGATGTACGCGGCAGAGCTATATGCGCCGCTGCCGGCGCTGCCGGTCGCGGACTGGCCGCTCGTCGACCATGCAGCGGCTAGTCCGCGGCCGGCAGCGGCTAGTCCGCGGCCGGCAGCGGCGCGCACAGCGCTGCCGCGTACGTGGCAAGATACCATGCGACCGCGTCCAGCGGCCAAGCGCTGGGCGGGGCCAGCGGCCATGCAGCCGTTCACGAGCGGCGCCCAGGCGTCTTTACTCGCCGCCCAGCTGAGCTGCGCAGCGACAGTTATCCAAAGGACATCACAAGCATATTTGATTTAAGGAGTGCGCTCTATGCATGACACTTCATCAACAAGCATGTATGCCAGCGCAGGAGCGCAGTTTCTCACCTTGAATCTTGTAGAAGGCTGCACCTGGCTGTCCTAGACCTGGCACCTGGGTGCTCCTGGCAAATCCATATCCTGTCACGCCGAGGCACGTGGGGTGGGGTTGCCCTGGGACGTATCACATGTCTTGCTGTTGTTGTAGGCATGTGCGCCTTGCCTGCGGGGAATTTGGCCACCTGCTGATGTTCTGCATGCCAGATGCATTGGTATCAGGCAGCAGGGTCTTCTTACATTTGCACATGCACCCTTGCTCCCTTTACCCCACATAGGAACCAACGCAAAGAGCATTCCGTGAAAAGTCTGCGGGCGCGCGCGCGGCGCGAGCGGGCCGCCGGCGCCGAGCGTGCTCACCCACGCGTCGGACGTCTACTCCGTGGGCGCCATGCTGGTCACGCTGCTCACTGGCGAGTACGAGCTGGCAGGCGGCCCTGTGGCACGCCAGCGCGCCCGCGCGGCTTGGCGCTTACCGCGTCGCCGGGGCCGGCACCGCGGTGCACGACCGTGCTGCCTACTGCATGCGGCCTGATGCGCATGCGGGGCATGGGCTGGCGCCTCTGGCACGGCGACGCAGCACCCATAGCGGGCGGGGCGGCCGGGCCCGCACCTGGGTGCCGGCGGGCAGCTCGTAATCGCCGGTCAGCAGCGTGCCCAGCGTCGCGCCGACGGAGTATACGTCCGACGCGCGGCTGAGCACGCGCGGCGCGTCGCTCACCTCCAAGGCCGCGCGCGCATCTGTAGAGTTACATGGATTGCTCTTGTATTGTTTCCTTTCTGGAGGGGAGAGGTGCATGTGAAAAAATGAGCAGACCCTGCTTGGGGAGAGGTGCATGTGCAAAATGTGATAAGACGCTGTTACCTGTATCCATCACAGCGACCTGGTCGCAGCCGTGCGCCCATGAGGGGCCTTCTAGTTCTTGACGGGTGAGCATGTAACAGATGCTAGCAGTCTATGATGTTGACATCTCGCCCACGCGGCGCAAGGAAAAGGCAATCTCTATTAAAACAGGGCGCTGCAAGGCATAATGTGACCCACAAGGTGCGCCGCCTGCCTGAAACTGGAAACAGCATCAGTGCCAAATATTTGAACGCACGCTCTTAACAGGCAGATGCACACGTGCATCTGCAAAAGAGTACCCTGGAGGTGCAGGCGGATGTCTCCTAAATGGCCGTGAGCTCTACATGCTAACGGACTCGCACGAAACGCAGACTATCTAGGCATGGTGCCGGCGTGCTGGGACGGCGTGTGCGGGGCATGCTTCTCATGTGTCAGGGGACAGCTGAAGCAGGAAAAGGAAAAGGATGGTTGCAAAGATGGGAATGGGAGTGATGGCCCCGGTGGCTAGCAGGTGCACTTTTCTGTGAAATTCATGCACTAGAGCATTGCCTTCTGCACACCAGAGCATTCCTAGTGGCGCATGACACCCGCCACAGCGCAGCAGGCTGCTGCCAGCAATGAACCAATGGCCCTCAACACACCTCATTTCAGAAGGTCAGCGATGCCAGCAAAAGGCTACCTTGGTCAGGCTCGCGCACAAACTTGACAGTGGCGCCTCACCAGTGAGCGCCTCGATCAGCTCTCAGCTGGGACACCATTCCACACTCTGTGGCAGAGCGGACACTCCCCACGGTGGCGCACTGTGCAGCGTGCTAGTGCGAAAGTATCACTTGGCGCTACACGGTTGCTCACACGTCCACCAGATGTGGCAAAGGCAGGTCGCTGGCAGGTCACAGCACAGCAACACCAACATGGACCAACCACCCCAAGCAAGAGGCCGCCGCAAGCACAGGCAGACGCGAAGCCTGGCACACTACCCTACCTACCAACCTGACCCCGTGCTCCCCATACTCTACAGGGGCGCGCGCGGCGCGAGCGCGCCGCCGGCGCGAACGGCCACGCTCACCGCCGCGCGCGCCGCCGCCTTGCCGCCGCTGCCGCCCTCCGCCTTGCCGCCGCTGCCGCCCTCGGCGTGCGCGTGGCCGCCGGCGCCCGGCCAGGGGCCGCCCCACAGGCGCTGCGCGGCGTGCGCCGCCGCAGCCGCGGCCGCGCCGGTGGCAGCCGGCGCCGGAGGACCGCCGCCGCGGCACCCCTCCCACGGCCCGCCCGCGGGCGCCACCGTGGCGAGCGCGGCCGCGCGCGCGCTCAGCGCGCGCGGCGGCGCGGGGACCACGGGGTCCCACGGGCTGAGCCCGGTGGCCGCGGCCGGCTCGGCAGCTGCCGCCGCGGCAGGCTCGGCGTCGGCCGGCGCCGACAGGTCGTGCGAGGAGGCCGCGACCGGCAGCGGCGGCAGCGGCGCGCACAGCTCCGCCGCAAAGTACGCCAGGTAGGCGGCCACCGTGGCCAGCGTCAAGCGCTGCGCCGGCTCGGCCGCCATGCAGCCGGCAACAAGCGGGCCCCAGGCGCCGTACTCGCCGCCCAGCTGCGCCGCGCGGCGGCGATCAGGCAAAGGCTCTGTTAACGTGTGGGTTTGGGTGTCAGCAATGTGCTGCATGACCACATCTGATCAAGAGAGCGCAGAGCAGCGCTGGGGCCCACTCCCTTACCTTGTTGATTGCAGAAGGGCACACCTGGCTGCCCTGGAGCTGGCACCATGGGTCTGGTGTCGCCAGCACCTGCTATATGTGACATCAGCAGGGCAACCCTGTACGTCACAGGGTGCGGCGCCGCGCAGGCGGCCCTGTGGCGCGCCAGCGCACCCACGCAGCCCGGCGCTCACCGCGTCGGCGTGCCCGGCACCGCGGCGCACGACCGCGCTGCCTACTACACGCGGCCTGACGCGTATGCCGGGCGGGGGCTGGCGCCTCTGGCACGGCGCCGCTGCGCCCGCAGCGGGCCGGGCCGCCGGGCCCGCACCTGGGTGCCGGCGGGCAGCTCGTCGTCGCCGGTCAGCAGCGTGCCCAGCGTCGCGCCGACGGAGTAGACATCCGTGGCGCGGCTGAGCGCGCACGGCTTGCCGTCGCGCATCCTGGCCTCCGGCGCCGCGAAGCCGTCGGTGCCCCTGCGCGCGCGCCCGCCGCACGTGGGCGAGGCACCCCCTGCCGCTGCACAGCGCGAAGCCCCCCGCGCTGCGTGCGGCGGCCGAGCCCCGACGCGCCGCGGTGCTGCCGCCGCCCCGCCGCCGAGTCAGCAGGTGCGACCCACGGCGCTGGGGCATGCAGTGCATCGCACCGCATGTGGCAGGGGGAGCAGGGACCGCCCGTCCGAGCGGACCGCCCAGGCAACACCCGGCACTCGGCATGCCTGTGAGCTCCCGCGACGGCCGCGGCAGCAGCCCCACCCATCGTCCCAGCTCGCTGTGCTGCAGGAGAGCAGACGCTGTGCAGAGTCACTGCGCCTCGCGCCCTGCTGCACCCGCGCCCGCTGGTGCCAGGGCACTGGCGCGTCACAGGCCACGCGCAGGCGGGCCCTCCGCAAGCCCGGCAAGCCGAGCTCGGCAGGCTCACCGGGCGGCAGGCGGGCGACCCGCAGGCGCCAGCCGGAGCAGGCAGGGTGAGAGAAGTGCGCTGGCAGAGGCGCCCCGGCTGTGCCTGGTGGGCGGGCAGCAGGGGTGGGGACGGGCCGGCCGGGGCGGGCGCGCGGCAGGGGCGCGCACGTGTTGTGGTAAACCTCCAGGAACTCCTCCGGGCCGATGAGCTCGTGCAGGCCAAAGTCGGCGATCTTGACCACGCCGCCGTCGAAGACCTGCGCCCGGCAGGGGTGCTGTCAGCGCACACGTGCGCCCGGGCGCAGCACCCCGGCCCTGCATGCACGGAATACAGTGCGCTGCCCGCACTCCTGCGCATCGCAGTGCGGCGCCGGCTCAGCCTGAGAGCGCACAGCCCAGCTGCTGACTCCTGCGCTCACTGCACAGCGTGCCGTGCCGCTCACGCAGGAGCGTCGCCGAGCAGCACAGCGCGCCATGCAGGGCAGCCCGCAGGGCAGCAAGACGGGCACGTCAGGCAGCGCAGTCCAGGCCAGGGCGGGCCCCGCCACAGGCAGGGAGGCCGGTGTGGCGCCGCGGGGTGCGCGGCCAGGGCGCAGAGAGTGCACGCTGTGCGCCTGCCATCAGACGCTGAGCTGCCTAACACAGCCCCAGCTTTGTGATCAATGCGGTGGCCACAACGTTCGGCCGCCTGCCTGCCCCTGTCTCTGACTCACCCGCGAGCCGCTGCAGGGCAGGGGCGCACGCCGAGCCCTGCCGCCCTGCAATGGGGCCGCGGGCAGGCGGGGGGCGCGCACCAGCAGATTGTCGGGCTTGAGGTCGAGGTGGAGCACGCCCAGGGCGTGCGCGTGCTCCAGCGCGTCGACGATCTGCAGCGCCGCGCTGTGCAGGAGGCCGGCCGGCGCCGCATCGTCGCAGAACGCGTCCAGCAGCGTGCGCTCCGCCAGCTCCATGCAGAAGCCGACGAAGCAGCCGCCGTCCGCGTGCACTGTGGCCAGCACCTGCCGCGGCGCGCCGCGGTTTGAGGGGCGTGCGGTTTGAGGGGAGTGCCAGGTCTAGGTCCGGTGCTGGCGTGAGGCGCTGGCTGTCTCCCCATGTACGCGCCGGCCTTTCCAGCGCATACCAGCCTTGCAGGCATGCACAGCAGAGCAACCCCCGAGAGCAGTGCGGACAGAAGGTGAGGCACACCAAGCACCGGCACAAGACCCCCTGCTGCCCGGCCGGGTCCCTATACCCTAACATATATAACCCTATCCTATACCCTAACCGCAGCCGGCGCAAAGGCAGAAAAACCCGACAAGCACGTGCGAAGCGCGTCGCCCTCGAGGGCTGGCCGCAGAGGCGCGGGCCCGGCGCGCCTGCACGATGCAGGGGTGCCCGCCCAGCGCGCACTGGACCGAGGCCTCCGCCTCCATGTCCGCGACGGCCTCCAAGCCGTCCGCCTCGTCCGCGTCGTCGTCCAGCTTCAGCAGCTTGACGGCGAAGAACGGGCCCGCCTCCGCCAGCGAGGCCTCGTGGACGCAGCCATAGGTGCCCTCACCCAGTTTGTTGTGGAGCAGGATATGCTCCTGCGCGCGCATCCCGGCGCACCGTGTTGCGCTGGACAAGAGGACGGTCGGCGAAAGGTACGACATGCCAGGACAGGTCGGCCGTGCCGCGGAATCCCGGCGGTGCAGCTGCACCCGCACATGCGTCACGCTCCCTGGACAAGCCAGCTGCGCCTGACCAAGGCGGGAAAGCAGCGAAAGGGCTGAGGTCCGGCAGCGCCGCAGCGCCGCGCTCGGCGCACAGAGCCGGAGCAGGCACGCGAGGGCGAGCTTGCAGGCGCGACAGAGGCATGCGGCCTGTCCGCCATAGCTCCCAGGTTCCGGTGCACTGAAGCGCGGGGCGCACCTGGTGGAGCTCGGGCCGCGGGGCCGCGCCGCGCGCCGCCAGCACGGCCGCGCGGTTGAAGCGCGCAATGCGCGCCTCGCGCTTGCGCAGCGAGCGCGCCAGAGCGTGCGCGGCCTCGAGCTCCTCGCGCAGCTCCACCTCTTGCGCCTGCCGGGCGGCGCGCTCCGAGAGTCAGCGAAAGGCGGGCGCGCGCCACGGGGCAGCGGCTTGAGCATGTCGCCCCGCTCCCTGCACGGATGCATGCCGCGCACGCGTGTCACAACCAGCCCTGCAGTGCGCCTCCTCGCATGCGCCGGCCTGGACAGCGTGCAAGCGGGGCTGGCTGGTGGCCAAACCTGGCAACGCGGTGTGCGTCTAGAGACCCAGAGCCTCCCCTGCACTGACAGAGACATGCGCCTCCTGCGACAAGCGCACACATGCGCGCGCAACAGTTTTCGCGCTCTTGATATGCAAAGCGCTCAGCCACCGCGCGCCTCCACATCAACATGCCCGCAGTACGCCGGCAGAGCATGCGCCCGACGTGGATGCAAAATGCGCGTAGCGCCTGCGCCAGCGGCGCACCAGCGCCTGCTCGGCCAGCAGCGCGGCGTCCTGCTTCAGGCGCGCGACACGCCGCTCCGCCGCGGCCTGCTGTCGGCGCTGCGCCGCGCAGCCGTCACGCCAGCCGGCCTCGTATGCCTCTTGGTCGGCGTGCAGCGCAGCGACGTCGGCCTCCTGCACGCGCGCGCAATTGGGGTGCGCTCAGCCTGAGGCTGCTCCACAGGCGTCTGCCTCGCACGGGGCTCGCAGGTGCGGACGGCTTCTGGGGGAGCAGCCGCGGTGCGTGGCACGCAGCCACGGCAGCCTGCGCGGTCAGCGGCGGCGGCGGGGTCCTGCTGTGCTCAGGTCGCTGCTTGCTTGCATTGGTTGCTGTGCCGCATTCGCTTGCCAGCTTAACATCAAGTGACCATTCACCGCACGCTCACCAGGGTCGTGATCCCCGCAGCCGGCAACAGCAGCATGGACATCGTGAAAGCAGGCCGCGTCGCGCACCTCCTTGCTTGTGGCCTCGTTGTCGGCGCTCGCGCCGCCCAGCGAGTCGGCGCTGGGCGCGCGCGGGGGCGGCGACGCCTCACCGGCGTCCTCCTTGCCGTCCTCCGCCTTGGCCTCCTCGGCCTCGCCCGCCTCCGTCTTGGCCTCCTCCAACTTGTCCAACTCAGCCTTGGCCTCCTCCGCCTTGCCCGCCTCCTCCGCCTTGGCCCCCTCGGCCTCACCCGCCTCCTCCTCCTTGCCCGCCTCCGCCGTGCTTGACAGGTCGGCGGCGGCGGGCACAGCCGCAGGCGCGACCGTGCGCAGCTGCAGCAGGCGCTGCTGCCAGAGCAGCGCCTTGGCGCGCCGCGCGAGCCTGGCCCCGCACGCAGCGAGGGCAGCGCGCACGGCGCCCGCCGGGCGGCCCCCGCCGGCCTGCCCCACCACGCCGGGCGCTGCGGGCGGTGCCGGCGGCTTCGCGCTGACCTCCTCCGTCTCCGCCAGCGTGGCTGGCTTGGCGACGCAGCACCCCATCAGGGCCCGCCCCATGCGGCCCGCCCAGCGGCCGCCGCTGCGCCTGCGCCCGCCGCGCCAAACGCGCCCCTGCGCCGAGCACAGCCCCTGGCGTCAGCTCACACATGGCGCGCCTGAAAACAGTGCATGCGCGACAATGGCACGCTCAGGGAAGCCAATGCCGAGCCCGCACGCCTAGGAGAACAGCAGGACTGACCGTCGGTGACAATGTCAGATCAACTTAGGTGCAGATGGAGCAGGCATGCGCTCGGCGCTCGACCGGCCCAACTACCCCCCACGTCAACCTGGCCTTGCCCAACCGCGCTTCTGCCCGCTTGCACATCAATGCACACGGGCTGAGGCAGGCCAAGGCGGACGCCTGAGGCCACCCTGTCCGGCAACCAAGTTGAGGCCCCTCACGGATCACATCCGGCACGCAGGTGAGCCGCCCCTGAAGCGGGCACACCTCCTTCGTCGCACCACCGCCAATGCGGTCTGTCAGCACGCCCATGATCGCTCCAGGCACGCTCGATGTCCTCGCGTACAGCAAGCTGCACGCCTGCGCCGGCTTGCAAGCAGGCACGTGAAGTGTACTTGCGCCCGTACCGGCTCACCTCGCAATCAAGAACAAGCAAGAGCTGTGGCCAACTGGGCAGCCGCTGTACTTGAGTTTCGCCCTGCAGGGACCCTATGCACCCTAAAGAGGGCCAGCCTGAGTCAGCCTTCCCAGCTTTTTGTTAATGTGCACCCTCAAGTGGAAGTGAGCACGCAGGTGTGCACAAGGACAGCTACCTGCGGATACAGTGGCCGCGAGCTTGTATGGTGCGCCTCGACATCGGGCCGTCCGCCGCATCACCCGACCTCCGTGCTGCGCAGAAAGACGCGCGCAGCCTCGTATAACGCCCGCTGGCTCTTGCGCTGTGTGCCACGCGGCTGGACGCGCATATCAGAGGTCCATCGCACAGCTTGCAAACTTGGATGCTCCAACACGGAGGCAGCTTGGCACGTCGGGTGACCAAGAGCCACCTGTGACACACCACAGGCGCCAGTGCACAGACACTTGCAGCATCTCACACCCGGCGGGGATGGACCGTACAGCGTCGCGCGGCAAGGTCCGTGCAGGAGGCCGGTCGCGCAGCTGCTGCCCTGACAAAGCTGCCCTAAGCCTCGCGCGCGAGCACTCTACAGCCATCCACGCTGTGCAGAGACAGCTCCACGCTGTGCAGAGGCAAACACACAGACTCAAAACAAACAACCGCTAGCTCGTGCGCTGTACAAAGAGCCGCTGGACGCGCACATCAGAGGTCCGACGCACAGCGTGCAGCTATAGGTCAGCCTCTATGAGGCTGCACGGCACAGTGGGTGGTACCTCTTGTTTAAGGGCGCCAGTGGAAGGCGACCGCAGCACCCCGCACTCCAAGGCCGCGCGCGCAAAGCACAGCGCGTCAGCTCCCTCGCAAGAGGCCATTCTCGCTGCTGCCGCTTCCATGATGAGGCAAACAGAGCTCACACGCAGGCGCTCTACAGCCAGGCAGCGGCTTGCTGAGTGAGGTGCAAGGCGCGGCCTGCTGACCAGGCACTGGACTGTCCAGAGTCTTGTCAAAGCTGCACGGACCGGCTGCGCTTGGCACACATACCAGTGGGTCCTGGCGGCTATGCGCTGTCCTGCACCTCGCTGGCCATACATCAGGCACAGCGCTGCCTGTGCGCTGAGCTGCAGCTGAGTGCGGGTCATACATGTCTGCTGGCTTGCACCTTGGATGCCTGCTGTCTGTCACTGGGCAAGCACTGCGCTGGCGGCCTGCAAGTGGCTTCAATGCAGGGCCCCTTCAGCGCGTTTATGTAGCGGACTTGGGAGATCCTCAGTACTTCACACGAAAGCTGAGCTATAACGCACGGGGCCCTTGCTGCCCTTGCTGCCCTGGGCTTGCTGCCCAGGCCTGAACAGGCGCACAGGAACCATGTGCTTGGTTTTTGCAGAGCTCAGACAATGCGGTCCCATCATCACTACATGATAAAGCGGTGATGCAACATGCGTTACTAATAAGCAGAGTGCGCGCGTGCGACATGTTACAGTCCTCACCAGTCGAGCGTGGCTGCTTAGGTGCTTCAGTCCCTTATGGGGTACCGCCGGACATCAAACCTGCATACATGAATACAGTGTGCAGCGACGCGCGCATTTCCGCCGCCCTGAGAGTGACAACCCCAGCATGGTGCACATTCTCTTCCCAAGGACGCAAATATGCGCGGCAGCTGCGCCAGCGGCGCACCAGCGCCTGCGCGCGCGTGCAGGGGGCGAGCGCCCGCGTCACGCGCAAACATGAGGCGTACTGCGCGGACTGCGCCGCGGGCCGCAAGGCGTTGCTGCAGTAGCAGGACGCGGCGGAGCGGGCCGTCATGAGCCTGGACCAGGGCCGCGCTGTGGGGCCGGGCAGGCGCTGGTCCAGGCACGAGATGGCCCGCTCTGTCGCGGCCTGCTACTGAAGCTCCGCCTCGCGGCCCGAGGCGCGGGCTGCGCGGAACGTCTCCAGCCTCGCGCATGACGCGGGCGTCCGCCCCCTGCACACGCGCGCATGCCGGCAGTGCTTGCCAGGAGATGGCTGCAGGGCGTGCGGTGCAAGGCCTGGCGTGCGGATTGCAGACGCGTGCAGGCAACCAGGGAGCAGCCGCCCATGCTGGGCACGCGTGCACGGCAGCCTCCCGCAGCTCCACAGCGCTGTCTTTTGCTGACAACCCACAGCATGCTCACCAGAATCTGGCGGCCAGCAGAGGCAACAATGGCATCAGAAGCGCACACACAGCCGATGAGAGGAATGAGCCCCAGGCGCTGGGCAGCCTGGGGGCCGTGGACGAGTCGGCGCTCGAGGCGCCCGCTGGCAGCGCCGCGGGGCAGGCCCTGCAGGGCGAGGGTGCGGGCTTCACGCAGGTGGGGAATGCCGAGGCGCCGGCTGCGGCCGGGAAAAGCAGCCGGCAGCGCCAGCAGAGGTGGAGGCCGGCGAGGCGCCGCCGCGTCCGCGCGCGCCCAGCGCGAACCTGTCAGGCGACGTGGGCGCAAATGGCGTGAGCGCGAGCATGGGGGGGCTGAGAAACCTGGCATGCACAGCCTATGCAACAAGTTTTGACGCAGCGCGTTGGGCGGGGCGCATGGGCCGGGTGGCAAGGACCTGCTGCATGGGCAGGCCTGCCACGCAGTCAGACGTGGAGGAGGTCTACGCGGCGCCGCCCGCGCCGCTTGCAGTGCCCGGCGCGACAGCCGGCGCGGTGAGGAAGGCCGGCAGGAGCCGCCGGGCGCGCATCGTCATCGCAGCCCTGCCTGCGTGTGCGGCTGACATCGCGCGGCAGGCGAGGGCGCTGCAGGGGGCAGCACCGCCAGCAGCGGCTGCGCGCGCGCAGGGGTGCCCGCCGCCGGTCACGCGCACACAGCGGATGGAGACAAGGAGGATGCCGGCGAGGCGCCGCCGCCTCCGAGCACGCCCAGCGCCGAGCACCGTTGGGACGAGCTGGTCGCAAGCAGCCCGAGCGCGAGCGCGGGGGTGCGCACCCTGGCGTTCACCGCGTTGCGTGACATGGTCCGCCAGTAGCTGCCACTTGCAGCGCGCTGCTACTGGCGGACCTTGTTGCAAAGGCGGTGAGCGCCAGGTACTGCACCCTTGCGCTCGCTCGGGCTGCTTGCGACCAGCTCGTCCCGACGGTGCTCGGCGCTGGGCGCGCGCGAGAGCGGCGGCGTCTTCGGCGTCCGCCTTGCCCTCCTCAGCAGTGTGCGCGTGGCCGGCGGCGGGTGTGCACCTTGCGCAGCTCCAGCAGACGGCGCTGCCACTGCAGCGCCCTCGCCTGCCGCGCGAGCTTGGCCGCACGCGCTGCCAGGGCTGTGCTGATGGCGCCAGCCGGGCGCCCCGGCCCCTGCCGGCCTGCAGTGCCAGCTGTTGCACCGGGCGCTGCGGACGCACCTCCTGCCCACCTGACCGGGCGGCAGGCTTGTCCGCTGGCCCACGCAGCGCAGGTGGCGCGAAGCTGAGCATGCGCCCTCGGACGCCGGGCGCAGGCGCTGGCCGCCCGCGTCACAGCATCATGGACAGCGCAGCATGCCGCACCCCAGCAGCGCCCCGCATCCGCACCTCGGAGCCAGCAGAGCATGTGCTGCTACATGGCATGGCATCAAACCTCCATGGCAGCTCATCCCTGAGGCGGCTTCTGCCCACTTCATGCTCATGAAAAGGAGTGCGCGCCTTGGCCGCAGTGCTTGTGCTTGGACAGCCATGCACGGCCGCCACACAGTGTTTGATGGCCCGACCACCTGCATGGACGCGGCACAGCAGCCACAGGCTTCAACTGCAATGCAAGCTAAGAAGACATGGCCGCAGTAGCAGCCTCAGTCTTTGTGAAGGCGTGCGGAGCGGCAGGGAAAGGTGTGCACCTCTTGGCATGGCTTGATCATTACCAATCCTATGGCATACATGACATGCCCAGCTCAGCAGCCTGCGCGCTGCACCTCTCAGCGTGGCGCTCGCACCCACTAGACGCAGTCTGGCAGGCCTGGCGCGGCCATGGCCACTTGTCCGCTGCAGGACTCCAGCGCACCCTGCATACGATCGGCTGTGAGTGGCAAGGTCAGGCTGTGGCAGCACCCGCGTGTGGGTGCTTGCCAGCATGTGTGGCAGCACGCAGCACGCTCTGTGGAGTGAGCGCAATGGCAGTTATGACCCTCCACTTGAGAGGAGGGTCATATGCTGCACATGACATAATTAAAATGACAGGCCGCGCTGATTCTTACCATCAGCCGATCATGCGAGGTCATAACCAGCGTACCCGCAGGTCTGCCTAGCAATATGCGTGCTTGCAACAGTGCGCCACCCCTGAAGCGGACTCACCTGCTTGGCCATGGCCCGACAGCTCCGTCAGCTGGTCCGCCCATGACGCTTCACAACGCCTGTAAGCATCCGCACTCGCCAGATTCCAGGCCCTCACAAGAGTGTTCGGTTGCATTCCTATGCAGGATTCCGGCAAGCGCGGAGGCATGCGGCGCCGTGAAGCGTCACGTGCGTACCGGCTGAAGGAGCTGACGGATCAATGGCCAGAGAGGTGAGCCGCTGCAGGGCTGGCTCACCTGCATGCCGGATGTCAGCCGTGAGGGGCCGTGACAGCAGCGTCGTGCAGCTCTGTGCCTGCCAGGTCGTCGCGCGCACAGAGCTGCAAAGCGATTCGTGTCACAGGGTGCTGCAAGCTAGCCTGCACTGCTCCTGGGATGGCATGCTGCCAACGAGCAGGAACGTGGAGCAATCATGCATGCAGCACACTGAATGCTGGCAGCTACAAGGCGCGCGCTAGCACATGGCCAGGCTTGACGCCTAAGGTGCACGACGCCATGGCGATGCGCGTGCTGCAGCGCCGGCGACGCCCTGCGCCACCGCTGCCGTGCAGGAAGCCCGGCGAGGACGCGCACGTTGGAGGCGTCGCAGAGGAGGCATCGCAGAGGGCGCCGCGCCTCCAGCTCGGTCCCCGAGGCGGGCAAGCGGGTCGCCGCCGCCGTGCGCCGCTGCTGCCACCTGCCGCAGGGCTGCGAAGCTGAGCATGCGCCCTCGGACGCCGGCCGCATGCGCTGACCGCACGCGCTGCAACGTCATGGACAGCGCAGCATGCCGCAACCCCGCAGGTTTCCGCGCCCACTTCTGAGCCAGCAGAGCATGTGCTGCAACGCAGCATGGCATCAAGCATCCATGGCAGCTCATACCTGAGGCGGCAACTGCCCACCTCATGCTCATGAAAAGAAGTGCGCGCCTTGGCCTCCGTCCCTGTGCTTGGACAGCCATGCACGGCTGCGCCACAGTGTTTGCTGGCCAGACCACCTGCATGGACGCGGCACAGCAGGCAGCCACAAGCCTCAATTGCAATGCAAGATAGAAGATGTGGCCGCACTAGCAGCCTCAGTACTTGCGAGTCATGTGGATCGGCAGGGCAAGGTATGCCTTTGCAGCTCCAGCTCGTTCGATACCAAGCCTATCGCATACATGACATGCCCAGCTCAGCAGCCTGCGCGCTGCACCTCTCAGCGTGCCGCTTGCAAGCACGGGACGCAGTCTGGCAGGCTTGGCGCGGCTGTGGTCGGCCACTTAACAGCTGCAGGACTCCTGCGCACCCTGCATGCGCTCGGCTGTGAGCTGCAAGGCCAGGCTATGGCAGCACCCGCGTGTGGGTGCTTGTCAGCGTGTGTGGCAGCAAGCAGCACGCTTTATGTAAGCACAGTGGCTTGAGTAGAGGGTCATATGCTGCACATGACGTATGACAGTTGACAGGTCAGCATGATGCCTCGGAGCCTTGTGCGCTGCTTTGGGCTGCCATGAGCCAGCAAAACAAACCTTTGACATGCATTGTTGTTCTGTGAAAACGCCCAACGTTCATACCGTCTTGCAAAATGTGTGCCTTGTGTGCCTTGTGCAGGCAACCGCTGGGACAGACCCAAGTTCCCTAACCTCCAACCCCAAGTTGGGCACAGTCTGAGCTCTCTCGCCACCAGTACAGTTTTCAACATAAGGGCCGGCATCATGGACTCCTGGCAAAGTCAGATTCTATCACGCCGAGCCACGTGAGGTGGCAGGCCCTGGGACATATATAACTTGTACAACTTCTGTGGACATTTGCGCGGCCACCTGCTCATGTTCTGCATGCCTGCTTGTGTGGGGCGCTGCTGCATGCGTTCAGCAGAGGCTGTAGCCGCACAGCCGGCTTGCTTGGGGGAGTTGCGGAACGTCAGCGCCGCTGGGACCTGCCAGTGACCTGCCATGCGGCCCTCACGTTGCGCATTCCATTACAATTACCTGGCCCTTGCCGTGCGCCGCTTACGAGTACCTTGCACTCTAGGGCATAGCACGTCTTCCTACGATCAGACATCTGCATTTCCTCCTTGAAGATCAAACATTACATAGACCACCTCTACACCTGCGCGCGCGGCGCAAGCGGGCCGCCGACCCGCGCGGCCACGTCCACGACCGCCCCCGCGGGCGCCTTGCCGCCGTCGCCGCCCGCGGCTCGCGCCAGGCCGCCAGCGCCCGGCCCGGCCCCGCCAATCAGGCGCTGCGCAGTGATCCCGGCGCACTCGGCCACGAACGCCGCGAATGCGCCCGGGCCCTCCGAAGAGCCCGTGCTGCTGCTGGTGTCGCTGCTGGTGCCGCCGCTGGCGTCGCCGCTGGTGCCGCTGCTGGCGCCGCCGCTGGTGCTGCTGCCGGTGCCGCTGCTGCAGGGCGCCCCCTGCTGCCCGTTCGGGGGCGCGGCCGTCGCCGGCGCGCGCGAGGGCGGCGGGAGGTCCGGCTCGGCGTGCGAGACGCCCTCCCCGATGGTGCCGATGGGGAAGGCTGCCGGCGCGGCCGCGGCCAGCGCAGCGCGCGGCGCGGCGACGGGCGCGGCGGGGCAGGCGCACGGCCAGGCGGTGGCGGCCTGCGCCTGCAGTGCCGGCAGCGGCGCGCACAGCGCCGCCGCGTACGTCGCCAGATACCAGGCCACCGCGTCTAGCGGCCAGCGCTGGGCGGGGTCCACGGCCGTGCAGCCATTTACGAGCGGCGACCAGAGGCCGTGCTCGGCGCCCAGCTGCGCCGCGCAGCGCCGCCCAGTCACTCGGGGCCGCTGCTGCGAGCGGTCGCGCATCAGCAAGGCGGTGCATGCGGGCCTCCGCCCTCCACAGAGGCAAGTATACATACACTCGGTTATATTCTAGAAGCAATAAGGTATTTTTGCGTCATGGACACAGTCCAGCTGGCACCCTCCCACATCGCCGCGGAAATTTCGGCAGGCCGGACTCGCCCCCGCACGCTTGCTGGACGCACTGTCGGCAGGCCAGTCCGCAGACATGCGGCAAGACTGTGGCATGCTGCGGTGCTGCAGGCGGTATGCGGCCGCAACATGCCAGCACATGCGTGCAACGCGTACTTTGTCGCGGCCAGGTCGGCAGCACCCATGCTCAGCGCTGCTGGCTGGCTGGCGCGCCGCAAGCGGCCAGCTGGGTCTCAGTAGGCAGCAGCGCGCTCCCGGCGCGGCGCCGCGGCCCCCGCAGCCCGTCGCCCGCTGGCCCAGAAACAGCTCCAGCTGGCTGCCACAGGCTTCGTTGTAAAATTTCAAGGCGGAGTGAAAAGGGAAAGACAGGGCGGCCGGGGCCGCGCCTGGCTGCCGGGGCGCAGCATGGCGCCGTCCGTCAGCAGCTCGGCGAGCATGACGCCGAGCGAGAAGACGTCGGCCGCGCGCCTGGCCTCGCACGGCGCGATCATCATCTCGGGCGCCATGTAGCCCGGCGTGCCCCTGCGCGCGCCAGGGCCGCCTGTGACCACGACGCCGCCTGCTACGGCGCGCCGCTCGCTGGCCGGCGTGCTGCTCTCTGTGTTCGCTGCGTGCGGCGCGGAGCGCGGCGGGCGCTCGCATCGGCAGCCGCCCGGGCCTCAGGTGCCTTTTGTCACAAAGAGCCCATATGATTTGGTTGGACGCAGCAGCGCCCGGCGCTGGAGCGCGCAGCACAGTGCGTGTGGCAGGGGACTGCCGCGCAGCATCAGCCCAGCAGCCCCACTGCAGGTATCGCACGTGGCATACATGTGGGCCCCATGACCGGCACGCAAGCATCGCCTTGGCTCATTGTGCAGTGGGAGGGACGCCACTGAGGCACGCGGCGCGCACAGAGCGCTGCATCCACCTCCGCTGGTGCCGGCACAACGGTGCAGCACATGAGCCAGGGACTCCCAGCAAGTTCGCCGCGCGGCGAGCAGACAGCCCAGACGGCGCCAGGTGCCGGCAGGCAGGGCGATGACGGCGCCTGGCCTGGTGCAGGCGCCCCGGTCGCGGCCCGTGGCCGGGCGGCTTGGGTGGGGCGGGCGCGCAGCAGGGGCGCGCACGTGTTGGGGTACATCGCCACGCTCTCGTCCAGGCCGACGTGGGCGTGCAGGCCCCAGTCGGCAATCTTGACCGCAGCGCCGAACACCTGCGCCCGGCAGGCCTGCTATCGGTGCGCGCCGGCGCCGGGGCGCGCGCTCGTGCCCCAACACGCGGGTAAATACAACGCGCAACGCACTGGCAGCGAGTGGAGCGGTGCACCATGAGGCAGGCCCACGCCAAGAGTGCACAGACTAACAGCCATGGTCCCCATCGGCCTCTTGAACAGCAGGCGCTTTGCTCGCCCACGCGCGCAGGGCTTGCTCAGCGGCTCTCCTGCAGTTGGGCGCCGAGCAGCACACAGGCATGCAGCCCTGCGCAAAGGGGCGTCGCCGGCCCACACTTTCCAGCGGCTGGATCGCTCCCGGGCAGCACCCTCCAGGTGCCGGGCGTGCTGCTGGCGCCGCCGCATGCAGGGGGGCAGGGCGCATCGCGAGCGTGCTGCGCTGCGGGAGAGAGGGGTGCCGGCGGGCGCGCGTGCGCACCAGCACGTTGTCTGGCTTGATGTCCAGGTGCAGCACGCCCAGGGCGTGCGCGTGCCGCAGCGCCGACACGACCTGGACCGCCACGCTGTGCAGGAAGGCGCGCGATGAGAAGCCCGCGCAGTATGCGGCGAAGAGGCTGCCCGTGGCCAGCTCCATTGCGAAGCCGGTCAACGCGCCGGCGTCGTCGTGCGCGGTCGCGAGCACCTGCACGGCGGCGCGCGCGGAGCTGAGCGGGCGGCGCCCAGGGCTCCCGCCGCGGCCGCTCAGCCGCCGGCCTTGCAAACTGGAAAACTTTCCATGAGTCTAGCTGCCCACTGTGTGCCGGGCCTGCAGCAGCCCCCCGGCGCATGTCTCTGTCAGTGTCACGGCCCTCAGCTGCATCAACATACCGTGTCAGTGCGCCCCCACGGCAGCCATGAGCGGCTTGCCTGCCGAGCACCCTTGATCATTGCATCACACAGAGCTGCAGGGCTGCCCCTATACCGCTTTCATCAGAGGATCCGCACACAAGTGCGTGTGCGTGCATCAGGGCTCCTGCTGCTGAGCACGCTCTTTGCATATATGCCTTCCAGCGCATGCGCCGCCGCGCAAGCTGGGCGTGACATTGCCCGCCATGCATGTCAGCAGCGAGCGGGCAGCGCCACGCACAGGCCATGGCGCGCCGCCGGCACCAGCCAGCCGCGCGCCTCCCATCCGCGCAGCCCTCCTTCAGCTTGACACCGCACTGCCCGGCCAGCCCGACTTAACAGCCAGGAAAGGCCCGCGTCCCTGCGATGCCCGTGTGTGGAGTGATGGCCACAGACCTACCCTGACTCTAGCCATGGGCCGGGACCCGGGCCGCGCCTGGGTGATGCCCGGGTGCGCGCCCAGGGCCGCCTGCACCGTCACCTCCGCGATCATCTGCGCCGTGTGCGCCGCGCGGCGCGCGTCGGTCGTCTTGAGGATCTTCAGCGCAAACGGCGCGGGCACAGCCGGCGCCGTCGCCAGGTACACCATGCCCCAGGCGCCCTGGCCCAGCACCTTGTGGATGTGGATGTCGGCCTGCGCGCGTCCAGCGCGCCGCGTCACGTTCGGCGCGCCGTGCTGGTCAGGTGAGTATGTGCCCAGCGTGACACGGTGCACATACAGAGTAGGGTTAATCTAGGGTATATAGTAGGGTAGGGTAGGATACATAGGTTGGGCGCGTACGTGCGCAGCGGCCTCCCCCTGGCAACGCACCAGCTTCCAATCTCACAGCTTTCCATGCGGCGCAAAGCGGTGCGCAAGCTGTGCGTGCCGGTCGCTAACGGTGTCACCAACGCGCTCGGGGGCTGGAGCGCCTGGCGCACCGGGCGGAGCTCCGGCAGCGGCGGCGCGCGGCGCGCCGCGCGCGCCGCCAGGCGCTGGAAGCGCGCGACGCGCGCCTCGCGCTCGCGGAAGCCGGCAATCGTGGAGCGCGCCTCCGCCTTGATCTGCTTCTTCTCGAGCGCCGCCGCCGCGAGCTGCTCGCGCAGCGCCGCCTCGCGCGCCTGCGCAAGCCAGGCGCGCACAGACTCAGAAAGCAGGCCCGGGACAGGCGCGCACAGGCTCAGAAAGCAGACCCGGGACAGACAGGTGCGGCTGCAGTTGGCGCCTGCCGACCATGCACCAGCGTTGGCAGTGGACTCTGCCCTATGCGCAGCCCTGCATGCGATTCCTGGGCAGCGCGCAAACACGCATGGGTAGTGCACGGACCTGGCAGTGGCGGGGACTGCACAGCCGGGGCACCTGGCAGCAAGAACATAAGCTCTGACGCTTAAGCAGACAAGCATGCGTGGCACGGTGTTCCAAAAACACAGTGTGGAGCAATGAGCCCACTTCGCCGCCCTGTGATGGCAATTCCAGCATGACACACATTCAGTTCACGAGGTCGCAAACAGGCGCGGCGCCTGCGCCAGCGGCGCACCAGCGCCTGCTCGAGCGCGCGGCCCAGCTCCGGGCGCGTAACGTCCTGCTCCGCAGCGGCCTGCTCCTTCAGCAGGGCCTCGCGGCCCGCGGCGCAGCCCGCGCCGAACACCTCCGCCTCGCGCAGGATGCAGGCATCGGCCCCCTGCACACGCGCGCATGCGGTCAGTGCATGCCAGGCAACAGCTGCAGGGCGTGCGGCGCGAGGCCCAACGTGAGGCTTGCAGACGCGAGCAGGCTCTCAGGAAGCAGCCACCGTGTTACGCATGCATGGCAGCCTCCGCGGCTTGATAGCGCTGTAATTTCCTAATTTTCAAATGCATGCTCACCAATATCTTGGCAGCCAGTAAAGGCAGTGATGGCTGCAGAGCGCTGCTATTGGCAGGCCTTGGCGCGCCAAGGCGGTGAATGCCAGGTGCGCACCCCCGAGCTCGCGCTCGTGCTGCTGGCGAGCAGCTCGTCCCAGCGCTGCTCAGCGCTGGGCGAGCGCTGAGGCGGCAGCGCCTCGCCGGCGTCCTTCTCGGAGTCAGATGTGCTCGTGTGGCTTGCGGCGGGCCCACCTGCGCGCGCGGCCTTGCACAGCTGCAGCAGGCGGGGGCGCCACTGCAGCATTTTCAGCTGCCGCGCAAGCTCAGCAGCACACGCAGCCAAGGCTGCGCTGACAGCGCCCGCCGGATGGCCCCTGCCGGCCTTCGCCACCGCGCAGGCTGTCGCACCGGGCGCTGCAGGCGGCGCCGGCGGCGCGGCGGAGACCTCTTCCCCGTCCGACAGCGGGGCAGGCCGGCCGATGCAGCAGCTCAGCAGCGACCGCCAAACTTGCCCCGCCCAGCTGCCGCCGCTGCGCCCGCGCCCGCCGCGCCGGACGCGCCACTGCGCCAAGCACAGCCCCTGGTGTCAGCTCACGCATGCTGCGCCTGGAGAGAGTGCATGCGACAGCGGCACGCTTGTGAGAAATAGTGCCGAGCCTGCAGGCCTAGGGAAACAGCCGGACTGACCGTCAGCGACAACGTCAGCTAACACTGGGTGCAGATCGAGCAGGCTTGCGCTCGGCACTCGACCGGCCCAACCCCCCGACCCTCACTCCGACCTGGCCTTGCCCAATTGCACTCCTGCTTGCCAATGGATCAGTGCCCACGGGCTGAAGCAGGCCAAGGCGGCCGCGTGAGGGCCACCCAGTCCGGCAACCAAGTTGAGGCCCCTCACGGGTGACATCCAGCGTGCAGGTGAGCCACCCCTAAAGCGGGCTCACCTGCTGGGCCATAGCTCCAAGGATGGCGTAGTAACGTCTGCATGCAACGTGCTGCTCACATGAGTGGGAGCTTGAACCACTGCACTGCTTGCATGTTTGCAGAAGTTGTTTTTAAAGCAACCCTACCCTAACCAATATGCTTGCCAAAATCGTACTGTGCCCCTCAACGACGGGCAATCACCTGGGCTAATAGCACACCGGGGGTTGCTTAATCACAATACATGTTACAGGGCAGAGCTCACTACGTCAGGACTCAAAGCAGGCCTTAAAGCGCCCTGCCAGTGCACCCGCAGCGCACTTGCGAGTGCACCCGCCACGCGATCGCAGAGCCGCAGCCGGCGCCTCAGACCACCAGCACGCTGCTGGCCAGCGTGTCCAGCAGGCGGCCCGGGGCGTCGTCGGTCAGCTGCAGCGCGGGCAGCGCATGTACTTGCAGAGCCGCGGCCGGCCGCTCAGACCACCAGCACGCTGCCGGCCAGCGTGTCTAGCAGCCGCCCGGGGGCGTCGTCGGTCAGCTGCAGCGCCGGCAGCGCGTGCACGCCGCGCCGCAGCGCGACCAACGTCACCTCCACCTCCGCCGCGCCCTGGCCAGGCAGCTCCGCCAGCGCGCGCTGGCCGCCGCCCTGCCCCACACAGTTCAGGGTAGGTAATCTGGCATATTGTAGGGCTAGGTAAGGGTAATTGCACCGGGGACCACACTGGGTCATGCGCCTGCGCATGACGATGTTGTCGCAGGGCACTCTGCCACACTTCTCCTGGCATGCAATCCGCACAAGGACACGCGCCTCAGAGCGGCGACCCTGTCGTATGCACTCATCCCAACTCCGCCGGGCATGCAATGCACACAAGCTTACGCGCCTCAGAGCGGCGACCCTGTCACACAGACTCTCCCCCAAATTGGGGGCCCCAATCCACTACTGGAGCATGCAACGTGTCCCCTGAGCGGCACACATGCTCCAGGTGACCAAACATGCACTGCCCAGGTGCCCGTGCAGCTTGGAGACCATACGCACGACCACATGCACTCTGCGCCACTTTGGACACCACAACTCTGACGCCAGAGGGTCTCACCTGAAGCATAACAGAGGGCTCGGCGCCGCCGCGCGGGGCCGCGGCCGCGGCCGCGGGGGAGCACAGGTGCAGCCTCCGCAGCGGCGCGTCGATACGGCTCTGCACACGCAGCCGCACCGGGAATGGCTGCTCCACGCGCACGCTCTGCATGTGTGGATTAGGGTTAGGGTGAGGGGAGCACACTGCTTGTGAGTACTAAGCCACACGACATCGTCTCCCCAGCCCCCGCATGCTGACCACAAGCGGCCCTGACCGACTCACAAAATCACAGATCGGGGCCGCGCTGACGCGCGCGGCATCCGGCGGCGCGCCAGGCCCGCCGCGGGGGTTTCTCGGAGGTTAATGCAGAAAAGAATGAAATTAGGCGCGCGCCTCGGGCACGGCGGCGGCGGCCAGACTGGCGTCCCGCGCAAGCGCCGGCGCGGCCAGGATCTGCTGCGTCTGCAGCCGCCCGCTGTCGCCGAGCTGGCCGCGCCAGCGGATCTCCAGCTTGCCCAGCGCGCCCTCGCCCGGTGCGCTCAGCCGGTACACAAAGTTGGCCGCACAGCCCGGGTCGATCGTCTGCGCGCCGCCAGGCCCCTCGCAACTGCAGGCCAGCCTTCAGGCCCTGCGATCGGCGTCTGTGCATGCACAGCAAGATGCGGAAGTGTTTCCCAGCCATCGTGCTGCTTGGCAGGCCTAAGCTTGCATCGAAAGGCATGCACGTGCTTGTAGCCACTTAAGGTTGTGGTGTGCCAGAAAGAGAGCAAGTCACAAGTCAGGGGGGCGACGCGCGCATGCATGCAAGCAGCTCCCGGCGCCCGGCGGCCGCGCCTGCAGCGCCTGCACGTACTCCGCCAGGCCCGCGCCGGGCGCGCCGGGCGCGCCGCCGCCGCGCAGCACGGGCGCGGCGAGCAGGCCCGGCGTCGGGTCGAAGCGCACATAGTCCAGCACCAGCGGCGCCTTGGCCGCGTTCTCCACGCAGGCCTCCAGGAAGCACTCGCCCGCCACCGCGCGCGTCTGCCGCGCGCGCACGTTCGCATCGGACCGCCGCGGCTGCGTGCAATGTGGTTCTCCCCGCACGCCTCCGGGAAGCATTTGAATGCCACCCGCGCGCGTCTGCCGCGCGCGCGCTCGGGTAGGCTGCTGCGGCTGCACGCAATTGGCTGCGTGCAATGCGGCACTCCACGCACGCCTCCTGAAAGCGCTCGCCCGCCGCCGCGCGCGCCTCCCGCGGCCGCACGCTCGGGCCGGGCCGCCGCGATCGCGTGCTGACACAGGCGCGCCGCTCAGCAAGGGACCGCGTCAGCGGGCCGGCGCCAGCGTGAGCCGGCGCGCAATAGCTCACGCATGGCGTTGCCACGATACTGGTACGGCCCCACAGCCTGCACGCCCCCGCCTCGCGCAGGCCTCTGCCACTCACGCGCCGGCCGCGGCCGAGGGGCCCCCGCGCGGCCCGGCCGGCCGCGGTCGGCACCTTGGTGCGGACGCTGAGCGGGTTGTGCGCGAGGAACTTGAAGTACTGCGGCAGGAACTGCGGCAGGGCGGGCGCCTCGCCGGGCGGCCCCCGGCTCCGCACGTAGCTGGACGAGCACACCTGGGCAGGGTCAGGGTCAGGACCGGTGCAACGCCGAGCTGCTTGTCTTTATCCTAACACAACCTGGGTGCGCCAAAGGCCGCGCGCACTCAGAGCCTTCCTTGCTTCTTGTCGGCATCGACGCGGCGCACGACAGCGGGCGCTGATCGGGCAGCAGCCGCGGCGAGGGGGAACGGCGCATGCACTGCTTGCCGCACGGTGTCGGGCGCACCAGCGTGTGCTGGCCCACCTCCTTTACGTCATGCCTGCGGCGGCGCGCGGCAGAGTCGTCAGACACTCACTCAGCGGCCTGCCTATGTTTCCCAGGACAAATGCAGAGCCGCGCCTAATGATGAAGTCGTGCCGCTGGCCCGGCGCAAGGCTGGCGAGCGGCGCCGCGCTGTTGTCGTACAGCGTAGCGGTCTGCCGGTCGGTCTGCAGCTCGGCCTGCGGCACAGACGCTCTTGCTGAAGGCAGCCGCAGCAGGTCGGTCGCCACCGGCACTGCTTGAGCGTCAGCCTCGAAACGCGCGCGCAGGACAGCAGCACCTTCACTGTGACGTCCACGGCGTCCTCCGCGCTGTAGTTGCCGAGCGAGATGTAGGAGCAGAACTGCTCGCCCAGGTAGATCGTGCCAAACGCCACTGGCAGCTCCAGCAGGCCGTCCACGCCTGCGCCCCGACGTTGAACTTGCCAACTGGGGGCCATACGAGACCGCGAAACAGCACACACTTGCAGTGTAAGGGAAGCCCGGTGCTTTAATCAGCACTGGCACTGGCAGTCTGCGAGCAGATTTAATGGCACACCGCTTTGTCACAGAAATGGCTCTGTTGTGAACAAGAGCAGCGCGTCAGGGGCCAGCCCCGCACACCAAAGGCGTCCACGGGGCTGCCCAGGTGCGTGCGGTCCGGCGCGCGGCGGTCCGCGGCGCCGCCGCCCAGCGCCGACTCAGCGTCGGCGTCGCTCAGCAGGTCCAGCGCCAGGTCCAGCCGCGTCGCGGTGTCGACGTGCAGGCTGGGCTTGCACAGGCGCATCACCCGGAACGCCAATGCGTGCATGGTGCGCCGGTGCCCGCTATGATCGCTCGCTCACATTTTCTGACATCTGCGTATGCCTGACACGAGCGTGGTCAGACACATGCAAATGTCTGACTTTCATCTACCATGCTACAGCCTGCACTACCCGCTCCAGTATGCAGTATTACCACTTGGCGCTCTAGCACAGTCAAAGTCAAGGATCAGAGACAAGCCAGCACCAGCATGTGCCTCAGGACTCGTTCGCTTGCAAAGCTCAAGCCCGGCAGGGTTGACAAGGTGGAGTGGCGATGTGGCAAAGGCAAAAAATCCGGTAGACCAGGCGCAGAGGCAGGGACCATGGTGCACCTGAGGAGCGCATCCCCATGCTCCACGTCTGGGCGAGTGGAGGCGCCTGCGGTGCAGCGCCCCGGCTGGCAGCCGGGGCGGCCCTCTGTGCGCATGGCGCAGCGCGGCCGGCCTGCCTGGGCGGCCGGCAGCCTGCCGCGCGGCTCGCCCGGGCAGCAGGTGGTGGCGCTCACCTGGGAGCAGGCCGTGCGCATGCAGCAGCAGGAGCAGGAGCAGGTGGCGGAGTGGTGGGGCGACGCGGCCGAGAGCGAGCCCAGGCCCCGCGCGGCGGCGCCGGCGGCGGCCGCGCAGGGCGTCGCGCGGCCGCTGAAGATCAACCTGGACCTGCTGCTCGTGCGCTGCTGGGCGCTCTGCACGGGTCGCCGCTGCCAGAGCGCTGCCCGCTCACAGCTGTGCCGTGGGATACACTTTGTCACGTCTCACTTTTATGCGTTCAGGGCGACTGGTATGTGCCAGGGGCAGCAAGCGACAGCGCATCCTGCACTGCAAGCCATGCCCTGCGTGCCACGCCGCGCACGAGGCCGCAAGCGGCTGCGCCCGGGGCCGCGCAGTACCGCGCACGCCTGGCACGGCGCGCGGCGTTCCAGGCCGGCTCGCCGCCGCGTAAGCTGGCGCGCCAGCGCGAGGCCGAGGCGCTCCTGCGGCGCTGCCTGGCGCTCGACCCGACCGACGGGCGCGGCTACGTGGGCCTCGGCAAGCTGCTCCTGCAGCAGCAGCGCTGCGAGGAGGCGCGCCGGCTGTACGACGAGGGCACCATGGCCACCGGCGCGCGCGCGCCCAGCGTTGCCCCGCGCGGCGCAGGCTGACCTGCGGGGGAGTGCGGGGCACCGCCTCTTGTGCAAGGGCGCCGACTTGCGGGGACGGCCGGCTGCCTTGCGCCTCAGCTCTGGACCCGAGCCGCGCTGCGGAGCCGAGCAGGCCTGCGGGTGCAGAGCGCCACCAGGGGAGCCCCAGCGCGCGTGTCCGCGCCTCGAGTGACGGGCGCGCGCGCGCGCGGGCGCAGAGGGCCAGAACGAGCATGTCTGGCAGGCGTGGGCGACGCTGGAAGTGCGGGAAGGCAACATCGCGCAAGCGCGCAAGGTGCGCGCATGCCGCCCGCTCCCCGCGCGGCGCCCCTGCTTGCACGCGCGAGATGCCCCGCCGACGGGCCGGCGCGCCGCGCGCAGCTCTTCGACGCGGCCACCGTCGCGAACGGGAGCCACGCGCCCGCGTGGCACGGCTGGGGCCTGCTGGAGAAGCGGCAGGGGAACCTGACGCGCGCGCGCGACCTGTGGATGAAGGCGCGGCCCTGTCCGGGCCGCGCGGCTTCGCTGCATGTGCCCGAGCCGCTGCTGCCCACCCAGCGTCGCCCTCCCGCATCTCCTGCCCAGTGTAGAGGCGCACAGCAGCCGACGCTTTCTATGGGAGAGGCTGAGCGCTCCTGCGGTGCTCGGCACGGGCGGCCACGGTGCTTACGGACGCAGCGTAGTCATGGTGGAGGTCAGGAGGTCAGGTCCGTCCGGGCCGGGCGCGCTTGTGCCGCGCGCCGAGGCCGCCGGGCGTCGGGCGGCGCAGGGTGTGCGCGCGCTGGGCGAGCGCAGCAACCCGCACCTGTACCTCGCGCTCGGCGCGCTTGCGGCCGACATGGGCCTGGTTGCCGAGGCGCGGCGCTGGTTCAGCGAGGGCACGCAGCGGCTGCCGGGCGCCAACAGCCACGCGCTCTGGCACGCGTGGGCCGGCATGGAGGTGTGCGCCCGGCGCTTCGTTGCGCGGCCCGGCCGCAGCGAGCGTAGGGCTGGGCGCCGCCGTCGTGCCGCCTCCGCCGCATGCTGCGTAGGGCACATGTCTGGGTGGCGCCATTGTCAGCTCGGACGCTCGTCAGAAACAGCCGGTCTCCGCGCCGGGGCGCGCGCCTGCGCCGCGGGCGCCGACAGCGGTGTGCGGCCCTGGGGCGCAGGCGCGGCAGGGCGAGGCGGGCGCGGTGCGCTACCTGCTGCGCAAGGGCCTGGAGGCCAACCCGCGCTCGCGCTACGTGCACCTGGCCTGGGCGCTGTGGGAGAAGCGGCAGGGCGAGCTTGACGACGCGCGGCGCCTGTTCGAGCGCGGCTGCAAGCTCAACCCGTGCGACGCCGCGCTGCGCCAGGTGCCGCGCCGCCCGCGCGCCCCTGCGGGGTGCACGCACGACGGCGCGCCTGCTTTGCCCCGACCGTCGGCTGCAGCGTCTGTGTAATAGGCAGTGCGCCACATTCTGCGGTCAGCGTGCAGATCATGCGCGGGTGCGCTGCGCTGGGGCCCAAAAGGTATGAAATTGGAAAGGGTAGCCTAAACATACTCTAACCACGTCGTGATGGGGCCGCGCGCATTTGCGCAGGCGTGGGCGCTGATGGAGGAGGAGTGTGGGAACATCGACCTAGCGCGCCGGCTGCTGCAGGAGGCGTCCGAGAAGGACCCGTGCGACCTGTACGTCTGGCAGGCGCGCCCGCCCAGCCAGAGACCCCGCCGCCCGGCCGCGTCTGCGCGCTGGACGCCGGGCTGGCTGCCCCGTTGCTGTCGCCGCCGCTTGGATGTGGGCACGCTGATGCAGCTCGCAGCGCAGCGGCACCAGGCCCGCTCCCAGGGCGCCAATGCGGGCGCGGCGGCCGAGCCGATGCGCGGCGCGCGCAGGCCTGGGGCGTGCTGGAGGCGCGCGCGGGCGACCTGCCGCGCGCGCGGGAGCTGTTCCAGCAGGGCGTCTGGTCGCAGCCGGGCAACCGCAGCGTCTCGCGCGTGTGGCAGGCGCGGCGCCTACCCTACCTTGATTCTTCTCGCGCCGTGTATTGCCAGCCCAGAGGCTGTTGGCTGGGTGATCAGCTGACGGCGTGCGCGGTCCCGAGGATGGGGGCCCACACTGTGTGCAGGCTCTGCTGAAGTGCTTAGCCTCTTGGGCTGGTGAGTGTGCAGCGCACCTTTGCCCGCGCTTCAGTTCCTGCCAGGCCGTGAGCCCTGTGCCGACGCTGTGTGCGCAGGCCTGGGGCGTGCTCGAGGCCGAGGATGGCAACATCCAGCTCGCGCGCCAGCTGTTCAAATGCGCCGTCAAGGCGGACCCCAGCTCTGAGCCCTCCTGGCTGGTGCGCTGCACGCCCGCCACACGACCCTGTGCGACGCAGCTCGCGCGAGGCCGACGTACATCAGGCCACTTGATACACAGTCGATGCCCTGGCCCAACCAGGCGCACTGCCGCCCCGGTGGCGCACGCAAGCAGGTGTGCATTCAGAGTGTGATTTTGGTGCGCGCTATGACAGCTTCTGTGCAAACAACAACCAGCTTGCTGCGACGCCTGAGGACACCGGCCAAGCGCCAGTGGGGAACTGCATGCGCCGGGCCCTGCCGCGGCCGCCCCGACGGCGCGCGCGGCTGCGCAGGCCTGGGCGCGCATGGAGGAGCGCGAGGGCGCGCTGCAGCGCGCGGACGAGCTGCGCAACTTCCGCATGCAGGCGCGCGGCAGCTTCTGTGTAGGGACTAGTATAGGTATACTAGTCCCTTAACTCTACCCTAAGCCTTCCGCATGCAGGCGCGGACCGAGGTCGTCGTGCCTGCGTCCTTTGCGGCCGGGCTCACGTTCGAGCCGCCGGCGCCGGGCGCGCCCACTGGCAGCATCTTTGGCATGGTGCGCGCCGCCGCCGCGCCCTCTCGGCCCGCCCGCAGCGCTGCTGCCGCGGCGCGACCCGCCTGGCCAACGCCCAAGGGAGCCTGCGGGGATGCGCACGCCTGCCTGTCCTGCTGCCAACGCGGGCGCCGGCTGAACGCGCACGGGCGCCGTGCGCTGCACATGCGAACGTGTGCTGGTATGCTCACCCGCGGCGAGGGCGCGGGTGAGGCAGAGCAGACAGTACAAGGCTGCTGCTGGCGTGTGCAACGATCAGGGACGCGCGCGCGCGCTTCGCGCAGATCACGGACTGGCTGGCCAAGTTCGACAGCGCGCGCGCGATCGCGCGCCGCCCGCCGCCGTCGTACCTGCGGCAGGCGCCGGGCGGCGCGCCGCGCGCGCCGCTCGGCCGCGCGCGCGCGGCGCAGCTGCCGACGCGGGAGGAGATGGAGGCGCTGCAGGGCGGCGCGCTGGACCTGCCGGAGCTGCCCTGGGACAAACCCTGAGTCGCCAGGGGCAAGCCCTGACGCGCCTGGGCAAATCCTGGCGCGCCTGGGGCAAGCCCTGGCGCGCCTGGGGCAAGGCCTGACGCGCCTGGGGCGAACCCTGGCGTGCCGTTATAGCTGTTTCCCAGGCGCGATGCCCTTCAATTCTTGGCTGGGTCCAGGCTGCGGGCGCACCAGCTCCTGACGGAGCCGCCGAGGCCGGAGGGGACAAGCGGCTGGGGGCTTTAGATGCGCTGAGGTCATGATTGAAGTTGCGTCTAGAGCGATCCTGATCCGTTAGTGCTAGCCGCGTGCAGAGGTGAGCGTGATCCCAGACTTTATCGGTGCTGTGAGACAGGAAATGACTGGACACCCTGACGGCGCTCTGAGTATGGCTTCCTGTTATGTACTGGTCAGGTGCATGGGCGCTGAGAAACTGGAAAAGAGTTATCCTGGAGGTGTTTTGATGTCGCTTTCTGTCGTGCACCGACCAGGAGAGAGCATGTGTGATGTCAGCAAAATCTTAGCGTGAGGTGGATGCTTGCAGCAATGGCACGGAGTTCACCGTGACACGAGCAGTGCATTCCCTTATTGCAGTTGGTTGCAGTTGTGCAAGCGTTCATGTTGCATTGTTCCGCTGCCTCACATTGCACGGGGCATTGCATGCCATGTGGTGCAAATACACAAATTTGGTAGAGCAAGCATGTGGTGCAAATACACAAATTTGGTAGAGCAAGCATCAATGCGCACTCACTGCCAATGCAGACTAGCGCAGCACCTCATAAGGTTCGGATGAGCTCGTTCGTTATGCTGCACCACTGCGCGACAAAGCTGAGCGCGCACCAAGGCGCACTGCAAGCAATCCCAAGGGCAGCTGAGGTCCTCAACAAGGTGACGGAGCCTTGCGCTGGAGGCTGCCTTGCTTCATGGTAACTGCTGGGCATCCTGCGGCTGGCCGCCATCCAGGGCGCCGCCGTCCCGGCCCCCCGGCGCCGACAGCCAGCGGTTCTGCTTCGGGTCGGACGCCTGCGCGCAACACTGGGTGGCTGATCTGAAGAACATATCTGGAAAACAACTGAGCATGCGCACGACAGTGAATGGGCGGGACAGGAGGGGCGTGGTTGTGCCGCACAGCTATGGAGCACAGCCTCAGACACAGGAGGCACCTTACCACACAGGTCCGCGACACAACCTTCCCACATGGCAGGGCGACACGCTCCGCGCGCAGCAGGCGTGAACAATAGGTAGGCGCCCCGGCGCGCGCACGCGCCTGCAGCGCCTTCATCAGCGCGAGCGCGCGGCGCGCGTTGGCGGCGATCACGCGGTCGGCCGCCAGCGCCTCGGGCGCGGCCGGGTCGGTCGGCCCGCCCAGCAGCTCCAGCGATTGGCTGATGGCCTGGTCCAGGTCCTCCAGCGCGCGCGCGCGCGCCGCCGCCACCGCCGCCAGGCCCGCCTCCGCCTGCGCGCGCGCGCCCCGCCCCAGCTCGCACTCCCAGGCCGAGCGGCACGATTCGAAGTGAGCCTCCGGCCAACCTGCGGCGCTGTTGCGCGGCGCGCCTGCGCCGTGGCTCGCTCCGCACAAGAGTTGGCGCTTGCAGAGGTGCCCCGCGCGCCCGACGCCTCTACCTCCCCGGCAGCGCTTTCAGCGCTGCAGCGAGCTCAGCAGTGCCTGACGCCAGTCACTGCATGGGTGAAAGTGCGCCTGGTCTCCTGGCGTCCCTCATGCCGCGCAAGCGCGTCTGCTTTGCACCCCGGGATCCAAACGGCGCCCCGCACCTCAAGCGCGGCGCCGTCGCGCTCCCCGAGCTCGGGCGCGGACTCGGGCGCGCGCATCTCGACCTGACCGCACCGCCCGCAGCTGCAGTCACTTCCCACGCGTCGCCCCTCGCGCGCTGATGCGAGGCCTCGCAGCGCCATCACGCACCCTCGCAACGCAAGCACCAGAGCTGTAGCACGCTCCCCGCCGCCTGTGTGCCCACGCTGTGCTGTGCGCAGCAGCAGCGGCAGCACGGGCAGGTGCTGCACGCCGCCCGCCGCCCATCACCGCACGTCGTACACGCAGGGCTTGCACAGATGGCGGCGGGGCGGCGCGCCTCCACGCGGCGCCACGATTCGTCCCAGGCGTCGCTGACGCGCAACGCGCCGGGCAGGCCGGCGGCAAAGGCGGCGGCGCCGCCGCTGCTGCCGCCGCCGCCGCCTTCGCTCTGCAGCGGCAGCTGGAAATTGCTGCCGGGCTTCCAGGCGGTGGGCGTGCCGTCGCCATTTCGCACCACGTATTTGTACTCCACCTGGCTGCCAGCCCTGCGCGCCAGGGAGCGCCGGCGTCGCGCATGCGCCCGCAGTAGTGCGCCACACAGACGAGAGGCGCTGGATGGGGCTGGCAGCGTTAGGTGGGAGCGCCGGGCGGGGCTGGCAGCACTACCAGGCATGCAGGCCCGGGCGTGAGCGCACTGCCGCTGACACGTGCGCGGCCGCCCAGGCAGTCGCCCAGACCCTCGCCCAATGCATGCACCGCGACAGGGCACAAGGACTGCAGCTGCTGGGCGCACAGCGCACTGGGCTGTGCAGCGCGTGCCGCACCTAGCGTGCAGCTCCAGGTCCACCGTCCCTGCGCACAGCCAGTGGCACTCAACACTGCTTGTAACAGCAGCATGTGCCACGCCTGCAGGCAGCGGAAAGCAACCCAGGCGGAGGAGGCGCGGGGCGCACATATGTCGCCCTCCGACCAGCTCATCGCCACGCCCTGCCGCACGTCCCAGCTGCCCAGGCGCTGCACCGAGCCGACCAGGCACAGGTGCTGCCCGAACGTGCACCGATACGGCAGCGCGAAGGAGACGCGCACGGTGTCGCTGCCTGCGCCGCAGCGCCGCCCTCTGTGGCGGGCGGGGCGCGGCAGCGCGTGCACCAGGGAGGAGCGGCTGCAGCAGGTGGCCGCACCAGACCCATGGAAGCATGCAATGCGCCTGCTGCAGCAGCGGCGGTGCGCCTGGGGACTGGCGACCTGCAGCCACAGAGTCATCAATCTTCTGCCGACTACGCGAGCTCTGTCTGCTAGTGCAGGAGACGGTCCGCTTCCAAAGCAGTACCTGCCGCATCAGTACGTTCCAGTGCTGGGCGCTCATATCAACCGCGCTCTGAGGGTGCGCTCCGCTTGTGCTACCGCGCATTGTCCAAATGTAAGTGCACTGCAATCTACCAGCACCTGCCGAGCTGTTGATGGAGCGTCACAGTTTCTGAGCTCCTAGCTCAAGTGGCTTGAAAATTAGCAGGGCTAGGCTGCCCTAGTGCGGGTTAGGAGTCGGGAGTTGCTGGTCGATGCTCCTTGTCTCGTACGTCACAACAAGCGCGGCGGTAGTCAGCGGCTGTAGCAGATCTACACCATGCTAGTTCTTCCTGGCGCAGCACCGCAATGTGCTGCTCTGCGGCAGTCACTGGCATCGCCTTTCTGCGGCAGCCGGTGTGCTACTGATATGCTTTGTGGCGCAAATGGGCACCTGCTGTGCACCATACGCCTGTTCTGGGGAGATGCGGCCGGGCAATCAGTGGGCATAACTTTGTCCTGCAGCCGCCCAGGCTGGTGGGGCGCTCCTGGCATGACTGCGCCTGCCCTGGCTGCAGGTGGGGGCTGCAGCGCGGACAGTCTGACCGCCCCCTGCCGCGCCGGGCGCGCCATAGGAGGGGGCAGGCTTCAACGGCCTCCGCACAGACCACTGAGGTGCGGGGTTGGCCTGGCCGCGCTCTGCTGGCGTACCCGCAACTGCAGACGGTGGAGCTGATGCTGCAGTGCTGCCGGCAGCAGGCCTTCCAGGTGCAGACAGTGCCAACGAAGCCCATCGACGGCCAGAAGACCGGGACCAGTGGCCTCCGCAAGAAGACCAAAGTCTTCACGGGGGAAAATTACCTGGCAAACTGGTGCGCGCGCTGCGGCGAGGCCCGCACGGCGCGTTTTGCACCGCACAGCTGCCACCAGCGGCCGCCGGCCGCGCCTGCTACTCAGCTCATTGAGTGCAAGCTGCGCGCACAGGATTCAGTCCCTGTTCAACTCGCTCGGGGACGAGGTCAAGGGCGCGACCATCGGCCTGGGCGGCGACGGGCGCTACTGGAACAAGCAGGCGACGCAGATCATCCTCAAGATTGCTGCTGCGGCAGGCGTGAAGAAGGTGTGGTGATATGGCTACAGAGCATGCTGCTGCAGAGCATGATGTCAAAGTTTAGTGATTGAGTCCAGCCAGGCTGTGGTGCCGCGAGCAGGTCATCGTTGGGCAGAATGCCATCATGGCCACGCCGGCCATGTCGGCGCTGATCCGGAGACGTGGGCTGTATGGTGCGCGGCCCGCGCACTGCCCCCAGTAAGTTTGCATGCAGAACGCTGCATGCAAACTCAGTTTTAGGAGTCTGCAGCAATGCACAGCTCTGAAAGAAGGGTTATACAGCATGACAGCGTGTGTGAGGATGGCCGGGCCTGTGCACTGGGCCGTGCATGGGCGGCTGGGCGGGGCCGCCGACGCGCGCGCGCCTGCAGGCGGGCTCATCATGAGCGCGAGCCACAACCCGGGCGGCCCTGAGGAGGACTGGGGCATCAAGTTCAACTACCGGAGCGGCGAGCCGGCGCCCGAGCGCATCACCGACGCCATCTTCGGCTTCACGCAGAGCCTCGCCGAGATCCGGCGGGCCGACATGCCCGACACGGACCTGTCCGCCATCGGCGCCAGCCAGTACGGCAGCTTCGAGGCGCGCCTTTCTGCCCCCCTGGCCTCTCTTTATTTACACCTGTTTACGCTCTAGTGCAGCTTGGGGCGTACCAATGCGGCGGCTCCGGATGCGGCAGCCCCAGCAGACGCCTGCACGCTTGTGATATCTGGGCGTGCACAGGAAATGTTGTCCATGCATGCGGAAGTGTGATATGTGACGTGGGTGGACTCTGGAGGATGTCCAAGTGCATTTCTGCTGTAGCAAAATGCAGCTCTCTGGTGCGGCAACAGAACGTGTTGCAGCAGTTTTTTTTTGGTTCGAGAAAATGCAAGGGAGGCAATACATGTCAGAACTCACCCCCTGGCGAGCCGGCGCAGCTCCCAGCGGGGACGCCGCGCTGCGTGGCAGGTGGAGGTGGTGGACCCCGTGTCCGACTACCTGGCCACGCTGCGGGAGGTGTTCGACTTTCCGCTGCTGCGCGACTTCATCGCGCGCCCGGACTTCTCACTCGTCTTCGACGCCATGCACGCCGTGACAGGCGCCTATGCGACGCCCATCCTGGTGGACGCGCTCGGCGCGCCCGCGTCCTCCATCCTGTGCGCCCGCCCCTACCCTACCCCATCATCTGTCCTGCCCTATACCCTACCCCACCCCATCCCCCAAGCGAGCGCCACTGCGCGGCGCCGTGTTCACACACAGGCGCCCAGCGAGCTTGGGCGTGCTGCTCTGCACGCGTGCTGGCTGCTGTGGTCACCTTGGGGCACAACAGGTCAGGTAGGTGCGTGCTGGCTTGCGCTGCATCCTGTAGTATGGCAGGGCACGCCTCCCGCACTGCGCGCGCTCCGGCGGCGCTGACGCGCGGCGCGCGCGGCGCACAGCAACGGGACGCCGCTGGAGGACTTTGGCGGCGGGCACCCGGACCCCAACCTGACCTACGCGCACGAGCTTGTGGAGCGCCAGTGGGCAGAGTCGGCCGCCGACCTGGGCGCCGCCAGCGACGGCGACGGCGACCGCAACATGGTCCTGGGCCGGCGCTTCTTCGTGACGCCCAGCGACAGCGTGGCCATGATCGCCGCCAACGCGCAGCAGTGCATCCCATACTTTGCGTCCGGCCTGAAGGCGCGCTCGCGCCCCCCACCATTGGCTGAGCACCAGGGTGCGTCCGTACAAACAAGCCAGCAGGTCGCCCGGCGGCGGGTGGGTAGGGGCGCCAGCTGCTAAGCAGTGGGTAGGGGCGCTTGCTCAAGCCTTCACACTGTGCAGGCGTCAGGTGGTCCTGTCCAGCAGCGCCAGGCAGCGCGGGTCGAGCCTCATGCGCTCGCGCGCCCGCTCGCAAGGAGAAGCGCACTCGAGGCGGCTGCGCATGTCGCGGCTGGCCCGAGCCGAGCAGACCATGTCAACGTTGTCATCCCTAAGAAATGGACGCCATTGCAGCTTGCGGACCTGACGCGCTGCGCGCGGCGCGCAGGGTGTGGCGCGCTCAACTGTTTGTGGGTGATTGTGACTATTTGTTCAAGTTCTCGACCTCAGGCTCGGGGATGCCAGAGCAGGCGGCAGGGCCCAACGCGCGGCGCGGGGCGCGCAGGGCGTGGCGCGCAGCATGCCGACCAGCGGCGCGCTGGACCGCGTGGCGGCCGCGAAGGGCCTGCCCTTTTTCGAGGTGCCCACCGGCTGGAATTTCTTCGGCAACCTCATGGACGCGGGCGCGCCCGGCGCCCTCACCCCTAACCCCAACCCTGCCACCATGCGCGCTGCTCGCCATGTCGCCCTGCAAGCCCTTCACACAAAGGAGTGAGTGAGCGCGCTGTCGCCGACAGTGCCCAGCACGGGCTGCCTGCGAGAGCGCGCGGCCCGGCAGCCCGCAGCGCCCCGCTCCGCCAGGCCCGGCGGCTGCGCGACGCGGCGGACACGCGCACTCCCAGGGATCTTGGAAAGGAGGGTTGTTTGCTACTGCCCGTGCAGGCAAGTGCTCTGTGTGCGGCGAGGAGAGCTTTGGCACGGGCGCGGACCACGTGCGGGAGAAGGACGGCATGTGGGCCGTGCTGGCCTGGCTGTCCATCCTGGCGGTGCGGAACCGGGGCGCGCCAGCCGGCGCGCCGCTGGTCAGCGTGGAGGATGTCGCCATGGAGCACTGGGCGCAGTACGGGCGAAACTTCTTCAGGCGCGTTGCCGTTATAAGTATATATAACCTAACCGCAGCTTCTTCAAGCGCGCTGCCGCGCCCACGCCGCGCACTGCGCGCGCCCCGGCAAGACAATGCGCGTTGATGTGAAGCGATGCATACCATTGGGACCTACGTTCTCTCCACGGCGCTGGTGGCCAACGAGGGCGACGCGCTCCGAGTGAGGCTGCGCTGCCCCCGCCTGTGCAGCCTCCTCAGCTGGCCGCGCTCCGCGCCCCGCGCGCGGCGCCGGGGCGCACAGCGCTGCACCGGCTGGAGCGCCATGCCATTATACATGCCGTACCCCTACCCTATGTCCGCGCAGCCGGTACGACTACGAGGGCGTGGACTCGGCGGCCGCAGAGCGGCTGGTGGCGCACCTGCGCGGCCTGGTGGCCGACAGCGCGCCCGGCGCGCGTTTCGGGCCGTACGAGCTGGCGGCCGCGGACGACTTCCGGTACACTGACCCGGTCGATGGCAGCGTCGCGCAGCGCCAGGGCCTGCGCTTTGTGTTCACCGACGGCTCGCGCATCATCTTCCGCCTGTCCGGCACCGGCTCGGCGGGCGCCACCGTCAGGTGGGCGTGTCCCGCTGGCCCTGTCCCCTAACAATCCCTGAAGAGATTTGCCCCCGGCAGCACGCTTCGGCACTTGCGCTATCCGCCGGTCACGGGAGCCTGACCATGAACGGCCTGAGCAGAGCGTGTTCGCCGCTGACGTGGTGGTGCCTGCTGAGCATGCACGACCATGCCGGCGCTGGTGCGTGCTGAGCACGGCGGCGCGCATGCAGGATGTACATAGAGCAGTACAGCGACGATGTGTCCAAGCACAAGGAGGATGCGCAGGCCGCGCTGGCGCCCATTATCGCCGTAGCGCTGGACATTTCAAAGCTCGCCGAGTTCACCGGCCGGGAGAAGCCTACTGTAATCACCTAAGCACCCACAGTGTCTGCGGTCTGTGTTGCGTGATCATTGTCTGCCAGTGTGTGGTTTAGCATGCAAGGTGTGCATGGGGAGCAACAATAGCATGTCAGAACTGAGGGGAGTTGAACATATATACCACCCCATCTCCCGAGCCACACACAGCGTACTATTGTAAGAGATAGAGGCTGTCAGACGCGACTTGCAGCCACTTTACACATTGGCTTCCTGCCTTGCCTGCTGCCCACGGCCGTGTGCCACAGCTCATCAGCAGAGGGCGGGATGGCTTGCGGGCGGGCTGGCACCTGTGCGGCAATGCAACCCAGCTTAGCGAGGAGGGCGGCACGTCTGAGCAGCAGTACTCTTACCGCCCCCAATGTGCGTGTTTCAGGGCAGCGTGCCTGCACCTTGGCCGAGCTGTGGGCTTATCTGCTGGCTGCGCAGCAGCATACGGGCGCTGAGGACTGGGGTGGGCGCCGCAGGCCTTGTACAAGGAGCCGCGGGGGAGGAGGCGGCACGCGCGCGCCTTCTGCGCCACCGCGTCCGCAGACGCAAAGAACATCCTGATGATGGGTGAGCGCTGTCGCGTCCGCCTCCCAATGTCTGCAGCTGCGCTCAGCTTTAGAGTTGCTTGTAGACTCTAGCAGGCCTCACGCTTGCTTGCACCGCCTGAGGCTTGCTCGGCGGGCCTTCGCGTGGGGGCTGACCGCCTGGGCAGCCCGGCCAGCTGCTAGGCGACGCCGGCCGCTCGCTCAAGCAGGCCCGCGCCGCAGGCGGCACGCGCTTCATCGGCGTGTACCTGGCGCGCCAGCTCGTGGAGGCGGGGCACAAGGTCACGCTGCTCACACGCGGCAAGAAGCCCGTGACGTTCCAGATCCCCGACGACACCGACGACGCGTACGCGGCCTACAAGGGCGCCGTGCAGCACATCGCCGTGGACCGCCAGGACACGCCCGCGCTGACCGACGCGCTGTCGGGCAAGGGCTTTGACGGTGCGCGCCTGCTGCCGCAGCGCTCGGCTTGATAGCCAGTCTTGCCCGCGCAGCCGCCCTTAGCGTGCACACTTCTGCAGCACAGCTGTGGCTGGGCATGGTGGGTGAGGCGTTTGCTCCGCAGCGCCATAGCAGCCGCACTGCAGCAAGTTAAGCGCATGCCCGCCGCCGCCGCGCGCTGAGCGCTGGCGGCGCCGGGGCGCGCAGTCGTGTACGACATGAACGGGCGCGAGGCGACCGAGTGCGCGCCTATTCTGGATGCGCTGCCGGACCTGGAGCAGTACATCTTCTGCTCGTCCGCCGGCGTGTACCTGAAGGTGCGGCGACGCGCCAGCCCTGCCGCGCCCGCCGCGCGCGCGCGCGCGCGCCGCTCGCGCCCCGAGCGCGCGCGTCAGCATGCGCTGACGTGCGGCGTGCCTGGGGGACGGCAGTCGGACCAGATGCCCCACCGCGAGGAGGACGCCGGCGACCCGAAGTCCCGGCACAAGGTGTGCAGCCCTGCGCGGTGCCTAGCTCCGTGGCGGCCCATGCGGCCATGTTATGAGGGTACAGATGCATGCATTGTCGTAACCTGGACCCCCGCGAAGGCGCCGGCTGCCTGGCCAGCCCTGCTTGGCTGGGCATGGCCGTGTGTTCATGTCGCCTGACGGTTTGGAGGGCGGCGGCCGGGCGCGCGCCGCAGGGCAAGCTGGACACCGAGTCGCTGCTGAAGGAGCGCGACGTGAACTGGACCAGCGTGCGGCCGGTGTACATGTGCGCCTCGGTTGAATTTAACCCCACAGAAACACAGCTCGAGTCTGCCATGTGCACTCCGCTGTCCATGTGTCTGCTGCTGTAGCTGCAGACACGCTGCACTGGCATGCGCGGCGGCGCCGCTGACGCGCGCAGCGCCGGCCGCGCAGCTACGGGCCGCTCAACTACAACCCGGTGGAGGAGTGGTTCTTCCACCGCATCAAGGAGGGCCGGCCCATCCCGGTGCCCGGCAGCGGCCTGCAGGCGCGCGGCCCCTGTGCCGCCGCCGCGCCCTGCTGCTGCATTGGCACGCCTGCACGTCCAGCACCCAGAGCGAGAAGCAGAGTCTGCATTGAGGGGCTGTTCACACCTGCACTCATGCGCGGGCCTGGTGCCTGTGTGCGTGTGTGTTTTGGAACCCACTTGCACGGTCACTGTGACCCTTCATGGACGTCTCTTTGCATGTGCTGCAACAGCTGCAACAGCTGCACGAGGCCCTCCCCGGCCCGCCGCGGCCAGCGCGCGCCGCCGCGCAGGTGACGCAGCTGGGCCACGTGAAGGACCTGGCGACCGCGTTCGCCAAGATCCTGGGCAACGCCAAGGCGGCGCGGCAAGTGTACAACATCTCCGGCGAGCGCTTCGTGACGTTCGACGGCATCGCGCGCGCGTGCGCGGAGGCCGCGGGCGCGCCCGAGCCGGAGATCATCCACTTCAACGCCAAGGAGTTTGACTTTGACGGCAAGAAGCCCTTTCCGCTGCGCGACCAGCACTTCTTCACGTCCATCGACAAGGCGCGCCCTGCCTCAATGCTGCACTAAGCGAGCCTGCTCGGTGCGCGCAAAAGGCCAGCGGCCCTAGCCTTGTGCAGCTGTCACAGCACATGCATAGCGACATTTATTAGGGTCATTGATAACCGTGCCAATGGGTTTCCAAACCACACACATACAGGTACAAGGCCCTCGCATGATCGCCCGTGTGTACGATCAGCCCCATGCAGACGCTGCCGCCCGCCTCTCATGTTCACATGCATGGATGGCGCGAGCTCGCGGCTGATGCGGTCGGCGGGCACGTGCGCAGGCGGAGCGGGACCTGGGCTGGCGCCCCGAGTTCAGCCTGCTGGACGGGCTGCGCGACTCGTACGAGAAGGACTTTGGGCGCGGGAACTTCCGCAAGGCCGCCGATTTTGCCACCGACGACCAGATCCTGGAGAAGGTCAAGGGCAAGGTGGCGGTGGCTGCCTGAAGAGGGTGTGGTAGGGTTTTGCCTGCGGCAGGCGCCGAGCGGCGCGCGCCAGCGTGCACCTCTGAGTTACAGGCCTCTGTTGAGGAGCGTGAGCGCGTGCAAAAAGAATTGCAGTGAGTCCCCATGAGCGGCGCGCCCGCCTGTAAGAAAGGCGGCGGGCGCCAATTTACGCGCGCCAGCGTGTTCTGTCCACTCACGAGCCGCTGTTGAGGAGCGTGAGGGAGTGCAAAGTTAACTGCAGTAAGTTCCCATGAGCGGCGTGGCCGCTTGTGGAATGAAGCGGCGAGCGCCGAGTGGCGCGCGCCAGCATGCTCCTCCAAGGCATAGGCCTCTGTCGAGGAGCGCGAGGGCGTGCAAAAAGTTGCAATGAGCCTCAACGAGCGACGCGCCCGCCTGTGGAGAAAAGCGGCGGGCGCCGAGGGGCGCGCGCCAGCGTGCTCCTTCAAGGCATAGGCCTCTGTCGCGGGTCGTAAGGGCGTGCAAAAAAAAAAAGCAATGAGTCTCAACGAGCGGCGTGCCCGCCTGTGACAGAAGCGGCCGCATCACATGCGGAGGAGCACCCCGCGGCCCAGGGCCAGCGCCGCGAATGTGGCGATCGAGTAGCCCAGCGTGCCCATCAGCAGCGCGGGCACCAGCGACAGCGTCCAGCCCTTGGCCGCTGCCATGCCAGCTGCTGTGGCTGGCCCTCCGACCTGGCGCAGCAGGCTGGTCAGCATGCCGGCCGCATGAGCAGCAGCACAGGAGTGCAACACGCGGGAGCGCACGCAGAGCCTGCTTTCTACTTGCGCTGTCACGCACTTCCTGGGCTCAGCTTCCCGCATCTGCGTGCGCAGCTGTGCACCGCTCTGCAGGTGGCAAAGACAAGCAGCGCACTTGCGCGCAGTGGTTGCGCATAGCGCGCGCCACAGTCTTGCAGCTCCCTGCCCTCATGTATGCTCATGTATGCGCTGGCAGGCCCGAATCAGGCAGCGGGGCCGCCGCGCGCGCGCACGTTGGCGTTGCTGGCGAGGAGCAGGTCGCGCAGGCGGAAGCCCGCCAGCCGGCCGACGCCCAGGGTGATGGCCAGGTGGACGGAGATCTGAACCAGACAGAAGAGGAACAGCGCGGGCGCGGTGCCCATGACGGCTGCCAGCGAGCCGTTGGCGCCGACCGCCGCGAAGAACACCTGCGCTAGGGTAGGGTTAGGGTGCGCGCGCGCTCAGGCGGCCCTGCGGGGCGCGGCGCGGGCGGCGGCGGGCGCCGCGCGCGCGCGCGCGCGCGCCTGCAGGATGATGCAGGCCAGGCCCTCGGCGCTGGGCACGAGCGGCCGGAGCGCGCGCGGCGCGGCCGACGCGAGCGCGACCGTGAGCGCGGTGATGACGGAGATGGACGCGCCGGCGACGCCCAGCGCCGTCGCCAGCTCGCTGCCCGCGCAGCAGAGCGCCATCGCGACCGCCAGCGCGCTCGCGCCCTCCAGCACCTGCGCGCGTCCGGCCCGTCAGCGCGGCCGCAGGCCCGCCCGCGCCGCGCCCGGCCCTGGTTAGGGTTAGGGTTGGCGCCCTGACCCATGCAGGCCACAAGGGCGCGCCTGGATGCCCGCGCGCTGCGGGGCCGCGCCGCCGCCGCCGCCCGCGGCGGTGGCCGGCGCGGGCGCGCCGGCGGCCGGCGGGTCGGGCGGCAGCGCGCGCGCCAGCTGGAAGATGGCCGAGAAGTAGAGCACGCAGAGCAGGTTGTCCGCCGCCAGGCCGGCCGCCTGCGCTGACGCGCCCATGTCCAGCGCGCGCGCCACTCCGACGTAGTTTACTGCGCCACCGATGTGCCTCGCTGCCAACGCGGCGGCGACCTGCACGCGCGGGCATCAGGCGCGCGCGCGGCCGTGGGGCGCCCAGGAGCGCAGGGGTAGGTGCATTCTATGGCGGAGCATCTCAGAAGCAGCGCGGGCGGGCGCATGCCTTCCAGCTGTCGCCGCCCAGGGACGCCAGCGGGAGCAGCTTGTAGGCGACCAGCGTGCCTGCGGCCGCGCGGGCCGCGCGCGCGTCAGCCCGTCAAACCAGGCGGCGAGCGGCCCTGCGCGGCGGGCGCGGGCGCGGCGCACCGACGACCGTGGCCGCCGAGCCCAGCAGGAACGCGAGGAGCAGCGGCCCCAGCAGCCGGACGATCCGCTTCAGGTCCGCGCTGAAGAGCAGCAGCGGGATCGACAGCGGCAGCAGGGCGCGGTTGACCACCGCGTACGCCTGGTGCTCGCAGGGGATGAGGCCGCCGTTGGAGAGCAGCAGGCCCGCCAGCGTGCTCACGAGCGGCCTGCGCCGCGGGCCGGCGCCGCGCTCGCGGCGCCGCGGGAAGCTTCTGCGAACGAGTCGCGCGTGACACGCAGCGCGGGCCGGCGGCGAGCGCGGGCCCGCGCCCGCTGAGGTTCCGCCCGAGCGCCGTCCTCTCGGCCCTGCGCGCTGCGCGCAGCCTGAGCGAGCACGCCTGCGGAGCGCGGGGCCCGGGCGGGAGGCCGGGCGGGCGAGCGAGCGCGGGCGCTCGAAGTGCCGGCCCGCGGTGCGCGAGCCGGCCGGTGCCGGGAGCGGCGGGGCGAGCGGCCGCGCACCAGAGCCCCGCCGCCCCGGCCGCGTTCAGCGCCGTCCACACGCCAAAGTCGGTGGTGAGCGGCAGCGCCAGCGAGCGCGCGGCCAGGCGCGCGCAGCGGCGCCTCCGCCGGCGTGGCCTGCACGGCACGCCTGCGCTGCTGTCTCCGTGCTGGGCCAGCCTGCGGAGCGGCAGGCGCTCGGCAAGCGCCGGGAATGACTCATGGCAGAGCACAGGCATTGGGGGTGCCGCGGGCTTGAGGCTGAGCGACAGGCTCAGCAGAGCACGAGCCTCTCTGGCTCGAGCCGAGCGGCCTTCTGTCCGCTCTCCAGCATGCACATGTGCACGTCTCGCATCTGTGGAACCTGGCTAGGGTAGCCTGAGCCTCACATTCGGTCGGTACAGCACATTTGCAGGAAAGCGTGCTCCGTCGACTCCGGATGGAGGATCCACCCGAGGCCGCGCAGGAGGCACCAGGGGAGGAGAGCGCAGAAAGGTACGCCGGGATACTGCCACACCAAGCCAAGGCCTCTCGTGAGGCAAAGGCCGTGATCGTTTCCCGTCCGGCAGAGCGGCGCCAAGCGGCGAGAGCAGCGGCCGTCGCCTGTTCCTTGGGGGCCTGCCGTGGCCTGCGACAAAGGAGATCCTCCTCGAGCACTTTGGTGAGTATGGAGAGGTGGAGGAGGCGGTGCGCACACCCTGGCGCCCCGCAGCGCCGCCGTTGCCAGCGCCCGGAGTTCCCGCCTGCGTCACGCGAGCCAGCAGCCTGCGCCAATCCCACCCCTGGCAGCAGCAGGCGCGTGCGCTGGCAATGCCGCGATGGGCCATCACCGCGCAGGTCGTGATAATGGAGCGGGGGACCAACCGGCCGCGCGGCTTCGGCTTTGTGACCTTCAAGGAGGAGGCCAGGGCGAGGGCCGCGACCGCAGAGGAACATATTATTATGGGGCGCAAGGCGCGCACCGCGGGCCCCGCTCGGCCGCAGCACAGCGCCGCATCCCCGCCTGCTGGCCTGCGCGTGCGGCGTCCCTCCAGGCAGCGCCGCGCAAACGCAGACCCGGCACGCGCTGCTGGGCGTGTGGGCGGTGCTGGAGCGGAAGAGAGGTGGCGCGACCCGCCGCGCTCCGGCCGCGGCGCGGCCCGACGCGCTGCCCTGCGCGCGTGCAGGTCGACGTCAAGAAGTCCGTGCCCCAGGAGGTCAAGCCGCGGACCAAGAAGGTGTTTGTGGGCGGCTTGGCTGCCGGGACCACCACAGGTGCGCCGGGGCGCGGCCGCGCCGCGCCGAGCGCCCCGCTCAGCGACCGGCCGCGGGGCCCCGCGGCGCGCACGGCCCTGCGGCTCGCGCACGGGGTGACGCGCGCGCGCGCGCGCAGAGGCGCTCACCGAGTACTTTGGGCAGTTTGGGGAGGTGGCCGACGCGCAGATCATGCTGGACCACCAGTCCAAGCGCAGCCGCGGGTTTGGGTGCGGCCCGCGGCCCGCCCTGCGCGCGCCCCGCGCCCCCGCCCGCGCCGCGCCCGCGCCGCGCCCGCGCGCCGTCTGCGCGGGCCGCTCAGCGCGGGCCGCGCGCGCGCCAGGTTCATCACGTATGCGGACGAGGCGGGCGCCGCGGCTGTGCAGGCCCGGGGCTCGCGCCACATGGTGTCCGGGAAGGAGGTGGAAGTCAAGCAGGCCACGCCGCGCGGCTCCG
>JAABUV010000788.1_pt1 | contig 47789 bp, 1 predicted proteins | sample 5559971 | NCBI WGS metagenome assembly JAABUV01 (sample SAMN10711881, study PRJNA513362) | rock metagenome | isolation source: Antarctica rocks | place: Antarctica: Victoria Land, Knobhead nord | collected 2015-12-19 | reverse complement strand
ACTAAAGATTAGGACCTAGAATAGATAGATATTAAGACGGCCTTCCTCTATAAATAGGTAGATAAGGAAATCTATATAGAATAACTTATAGGGTATAATAAGTAGTACCCTAGGAAGGTATATAAGTTAAATAAAGCCCTTTATAAATTAAAATAGTTATTATAAGTTTAATATAACTACTTTATAAAATATATAAAGGAGATTAGCCTTAAATCTATTAATACTAACTTTAATATATTTATTAATACCTCTTTAAGTACTATTATTACTCTCTACGTAGATAATATACTAATTACTAGGCCTTTAAAGCCTAAAATCTAGTAGATTAAAGACGCCCTTAACGCTAAATTCTATATAATAGATTTAGGTCTATATAGCTATTACCTTAATATAATAGTAACTTAGGATTAGGTTAATTAGATATTATAATTAAGGTAAGCTACCTACGTAGAATATTTCCTTAGGTACTATAGAATATAAGAGTTAAAGCCTATTATAACCCTAATAGAAATTACTGCCTAGCTTCTATTAGCTAAAGACGGGTATATAGCTCTATTAGACCTCTTTAAATAATACTAGTTAGCTATTAATTCCCTTATATATATAATATTAGGTACTTAACTTAATATTACCTATATAATCTTAGTAATCTCTTACTACTTATTAAACCCTACGGCGAAATACTTTAGAGTAGTAAAATATATCTTCTACTACCTCTAGTTTATAATTTACTAGTAACTTACTTATAAAGGGTTACTAAAAAGCCTTATTAAATAGACGGACTTAGACTAGGCTAGCGATTATAATATTAGGAAGTCTACCTCTAGCTACGTCTTTAACCTTAAAAGTAGTATTATCTCTTAGTTATTTAAGCGTTAAGTAATAGTAGTACTATTAACTTATAAAGCTAAATATATTAAACAGATATAGGCTATAAAGGAGGTAATTTAACTTAGAACTCTCTTAGATTAAATCTATCCTACTAGTAATATACTCTAAATAGTTATTATCTTTAGGGATATTTAGGGTATAATTATACTTATAAAGAACCCGCTTTATTATAATTATATTAAGTATATAAATATTTAATATTACTAGATCTAGGGTTAAATTACTAATAGTAAGATTAACCTTAAGTAGACTCCTATTAATAAATAGGTAGCTAATAGCCTTATTAAGGCCCTTAATTATAATAGCTTTATTATCTTTAAGGAGGTAATTAGTCTAAAAGAGACTACGTTAATAAGTATAGAGTACTAAGTTAATTATATATAAAAGCTATAATACCTTATAATTACCGGAGCTTTTAGGCCTTAATAATACTATTAACTAATAACTATTAATAATATTACCCGCTAATAATACTATTAACTATTATATTAATAGGCCTAAGGCTTAATTATACCCCTAGGTATATATAGTTTAAACTAAGACTTTATTAGCTAATTAGTAAAGTTATTACACCTCTAATAATAGAAGGTAGTTTTCTTATAATTATAATATTCTAGGGTACTCCTAGAGTTAACCCTCTAGGGTATAACTACCTTAAATCTTATAATATTTATTAATTAACTAACGCCTTATTAATTAAGTACGTATTTATTCTATTAACTAACGTCTTATTAATTAAGTACTCTACTATCTTTATTATTATTATAATTATTCTAGGCCACTCTACTAATAGTTATAAGGACGTAAGCCCGTAGTTAGCGCTATTATTACGGCTAAACGCTGCTATACTAGCTTATTTTCTACCTTAAATCCTATAGTATTTCGTCCCTTCTACCTATTAATTAATTAGCGCTTTATAAACTAGGTCCTTAACTATATCTTATTACTATTATTACGCTATTTCCGGCTACTTAATTAACGGCTACGGGGATACTAGCTTAAAGGTATCTACCCTAAAATAGTATAATAATGACGGTGATATTATACCTCGTAGCTACTCACCTAGCTACTATTATCCTACTAAGCCTAGAGGTTAACTCTTACTAGTAACTATTAATAGTTACCCTCTTATAGTACGTCTAACTACGTTTTAATATAATTCTAGTATATATAGCTTTATCCTAAAATAAAAATCTTAAATAACTATATTTCTATAAAAAGTAGAATTTTTAGGTAAGAGCTCTAGATAAAAATAGTCTATTCTAAATAACTTAGTCGTTTTTAACTTTTAGTTTAATATAGTTATTTTTAGATATAGTAGGGTTTACTCTTACTACCTAGCGTTAGATTTTTCTACTTATTAATTCTTAAGACTTCTAGTAATTATATAGGAGTATTAAAATATACTCTTAGCAAGGAAGGTTTACTAAGATAACTAAGTATAGAGTCTTAGCATATATAGATAGATGCTCTTATAGTCTTAGATAAATCAACTAAGTGTTCCACTCCTACTATTTTAATATAGGTAAGGTAATACCTTTATACCTAAGCTACTACCTCTAGAGCTTATTAATAATAATAAGTAGTAGGAGTTAAAAGAGATTTTAAATAAGAAGATAAAGAAGGGTAAACTCTAGTATCTTATTAAGTAGGAGGGATATCCTCCCTAATATAATTAATAAGTTATAGAAGAAAATCTAGAAGATATAAGAAATACGCGAAGACTTTAATAAAAAGTAAAAGCACTATTATTATAAATAGGAGTTATAAATATTAAAATGGAATTAGAGAATATAATAAAGGATATTTAATTAGTTACCTAAAAGTAAGTATAAATAATATTAATCTCTTTTATCTTACCTATTAAGAGTAGGTAAAACGCCCTAGGGGCGCTAGTATATAAGGATAACTTAGGAAAGAAATAAAAAACTATCTAATTAAATTAGAAGAAGGGAACCTAGTATTAAGTAGTTAAAGCTTACTTAGCTACCTATATAAGTATAGGTAATATAATATTAGTATACTAGGTATCTACTCCTCCTTATCTATATCTATCTTATCCTCTAGGCCGGAGGCTAAGGGCTTAAGGCCTACCTAAGGATATATAAGTAGTAGTTATAATAATTAATAAATATAGTAGAAGTATAAGAAATTATACCTTAGCTTACTTAATATTATAAATACCTATAAGGGTTTTATTAATATATTTTATCATTTAAAGAATTATAATCTATACTTCTAATATACTTATTAATTTATTTTTACTATTAAGACGTACCGCGATATAATTATAAGAAGCCAGCTTAAAGTAGATAATAACTATAATATTTATAAGGGTAATACCTACTACTTAAAGCTTTAATTTATCCTCTAGAGTATCTAGATAATCCGCGTTATTAATTAATTAACGGAGCTTAGTTACCTTATTATAAACTAGGATTATATTATTAGTAATTATAAATATAGTATTACCTATACTATTAATATACGTACTAAGTATAATATAACTATAAATACCTATACTTTATAAGTCCTTTATTAATATAGTAAATATACCTCTTATATATATTTTGCGCGTAGCTAGGGAAGTAGGGGTAAGAATAATATACTACTTTATATTATTTATATAGTTAAGATATGATTAAGTACTTATATCTATAAAAGAGGGATAATAAGTAGGTATAACTAGATTATTATCTAGGCTAAACAGGTTATTAATACTTACGGCGGAGCTAGGGTAAGTAGTAGGCTTAGGGATAGGCTTATATAACTAAGGAGTAGGCTCCTTAATAGGATTTTTAATAGGAATCTCTACAGGGTTTTTAATAGGGGTTTTAATTAAATCCTTATTTATTTAATTACCTAACTAGGCGTTAGGATCTACTTTAGCTTCTATTATAAGAGCTAGGCGTACTATATATATTTTATATTAGATTAAGCTATATTATATTAGCTATATTTATATAAAGAGCTAGTAAACTAACTTATAAGTAATACTTAAGATATTAACATATTAGATATTATATTATATAATTAGCTATTATTACGTATATTATATATATTATACACGTATAAGAAGAGAGGGTACTAAGTACCTAGGAAAGATATTAATAATAATTATAAGGGAGAAAGTATTAAAGAAAATTTTAGGTATTATAATAATACTACTAAGGCGCTAAGACTATATTAATATAGCTATTATTATTATTCACGTAAAATTATTATATATAATATATATACCTTAGATTATAATATCTACCTATAATAGATAGCTATACTATAATATAAAGTTATAAGTACTATATATTATAATTACTACGTAGGTTATAATCTCGCTTTATTAAGTTCTTTTCCTTATATCTTATAATAGGTTTAAAGGTTTTTATTAAACTTAATTAAATAAGTTATTTATATTAAACTTAAGGGCGAGTTTCTTTAAGAGAGGAGGTAATTATTATAACTAACTAAATACGTTCTATGTTATATACGCTTAGTATACGTTACATCCTTACATTAACCCGTAAGAGGAAATAATATACTAGGCTTACTAGTCTCTTTAGGGGGTTTATTAGATCCCCCGTAGAATAATTCTTAGATTTCTTAAGAATTAGTCTTACTATAAAAATGGACTGATTTTATATTACTATATAACCCCTATGATTTATAATTATAATAGAGAAATACCTTTCATATATTAATCTTAATAAGTAGTAGTAATTAAACTTTAAGCTAAATAAGCGCCTATAAATATCTACTCTAGGAGAGAATAATAAGAAGTAGGATGTTTAAGATAATATTAACCCTATTTAATAAGCTATAACTCCTACTTAATAATACGCCCGTACTTATAAGGTAGAATATATTAGGAGGGAAGAATAGGTTATTTAATAGGTAATATATAATTATCTTAAGCTAGCTCTACTAGATTTATAAGACTTATTATTAGACCCTCTAGTTATAATAGCCCTTATACTCTTTATTAATATTAATAAAATTAAACTATTTAAGTTAAAGACCTATTAATAGGTAATAGAGGATAGTTATAATATCTAATAAAGCCTTAAGATAAATAATAAAGTTAAATCCCTATAAGGAAATAATACTTAAAAGGTTATTAATCTACTTATAAGTAAATATACCTTAGGAGGTAAATAGGTTTATACCTTAATGTATAACCCTTAGGGATAGGTTATATATTATAAGGTATACTAAGTTATTTATAAGTTTAAATAATATAAAGGTATTAATTATAATAAAACTTTTACTTTAATAGTAAAACTTATAAGTTATAAGGCTATCTTTACTTTAATAGCTATTATAAACTAGGATTTAGAGTAAATATATATTGAGATAGCCTTCCTTTATAATAATGTTAATAAGGAGATTTATATTAATTAACCTATAAGTTATAAGTAAGGAAAAAGGGTCTATTACCTTTATAAAGCTCTTTATAAACTTAAGTAGTTATTATAAGTATAATATTATACCTTTATTAACTTTATAAAGGAATTAGGCCTTATACTATTATTTATTAACTTAAATACCTTTATTAACCTTAAGGAAGGGACCTTAATAGCTCTGTATATAAATAATATCTTAATTATAAGTCTAAATAAGTAGGCTATTTAATAGATTAAAAATACCTTAAATAATTAATTTAAGATAATAGATTTAAGTCTATATACCTACTACCTTAGTATAATAATTACTTAAGACCGCTAATAATAAATACTATAACTAGGTTAGATAGCCTATATTAAGAAGATATTATAAGACTTTAATAGATAAGAATATAAGTAAGTTACTATACTAATAAAAATTAATACTTACCTAAAAAAGGCTAATAAAAAAGTATAAAGTAAACCCTATATTTAAGAAGAATTATTAAAAGGTTATAAGATCTCTTATATATATTATGCTAAAAACTTAGCTTAATATTACTTACGCGGTATTAGCTATTAGCTATTATATTATTAACCCTAATAAGTTACATTAGTTAGCTATTAAGTATATCTTTTAATATCTATATATTATAATTAAATTTTAGCTTATATTCTAAGGCTCCTTATAAGACCTTATTAAGTATATTAACTCTAACTAGGTAGGTTATTATAATATATATAAGTTAACCTTAGGCTATATCTTTAATATTAATAATATAACCCTTAACTAGTCTTTTAAGTAATAGGCTATAATAGCCTTTTCCTTATATAAAGTAGAATATATTAACTAGATATAAGCCTTTAAAGAAGCTATCTAACTAAGGAACCTCCTTAATTAACTCTATTCTAAGGAAGTACCTAAGATAGTAATTATTTATAATAATAACTAAAGTATAATTACCCTTATAAAGAACCCTAAGTTCTATATTTATTTTAAGTATATTAAGCTCTAATATTACTAGATAAGGGAGTAAATTATTACTAGAATTATTAACCTTGAACATATTCTTATAAACTAATAGTTAGCTAATAGCCTTATTAAACCCCTTAATAAGGCGATATTTATTATATTTTATAAGGGACTTAGCCTTAAGGAAGTCCTTTAATATAATAGGAGTATTATTACTAGTAGGAGTAAGCTTAAGGATACCCTAAACTATTATTAAGTTATAGGAACTAACTACCTTAAAGACCTAATAATAGTAACCTTATCTTCTTACTATAATAGAATATATATAATTTAGGACCCTAAGCTTATCGCTACTTATTAGTTAGTTAATAAGTCCCCTAGATTCCTTTCCTAGACTAGCGCGAATATTAAAACTCTAATAATTCTTCTTATTCTACCTACCTATATAATAGCGCTTTATAATATTTTCTATTTAAATAAAGTTATATAGCTTACTTTTACCTATCTAATACTTTAAAAATAATAAAAATCGATATAATAGTTTAAAAGATATATTAGAATAAATAGATTTACCTACTAAAATTAGTCTAACTATCTAATATCTTAATATATCCCTACCGCCTAACTAATTTTTTCTTCCTACCTTATTTTTATTATTAAATACCTTATTATAGATATTATTCCTCCCCCTTATAATCTATACCTTATAAGTTATACTAGTTATCTTTAAAGTATATATTATTACCCTTCTTATACTAAATATAGCTCCTCTAGCTCCCTATTAATACCTTCTAAGCGCGTAGCTCTTTCTAAGCTACACCCTAATACTATTAATAAGAGGGTTAAATCTTATAAGAGTAATAGTATAAGGCGTATTAGACGTCTAAAGAAGATTAATTCTAGAATATAAGTTAAATCTAGGAACCTACTAGTAAACCCTAGATATACTATATTAATAGAACCTCGCCCTAGAGAAATACTATTAGGTACTTACCCTAATAGCTACTTTAATAAGGGTATTACTCCCTAGTAGTATATAGTAGTTACTAATATAACTATTTAAGTAGTTATTCCGCCTAGGAATCCTTAATAACCTACTTCCTTAATCTTTGAAGAGACCCCCTAAGAAATCGCTCCTCTATTAGCTCCTAAATATCATCTAGATACGCGTTACTAGCACGCCTCCTAGTAGGCTAATTAAGATAATAATACTAAGTACTAGCCCCCTATTTAATAAGGCTTATACCGGCGTTAGAATAATATATATTAGGGGCGGACGCTAGGTTAGGGATATTAAGTATATAGGGATCCCTAGATAGTAGGAGATATAGTACCCTACCTAGTTAATAAATTATTCAACCTCCTTATAAATAGATATCTATACTATAATATACTATTATAAAAAAAATAGTATTATAGGGGATAGCTAATAGCTATATTATAATAGTAGGAAGAATAATTAGCTATCTTCTAACTAATTATATAAGCTAGGCGATATTAACTTATTACCTAAAGGGCTAGAAAAGGAGGCTAACCTTAGGGTATAATTTATAAATAAATTACTAAGTGACGTAGATAGTATAATTATTAATAGATAGTTTATAAGAAGGAGAATTATATATAATAAAGAATTTTTAGATAATATTATTAGTTATAATAACTATCTATCCTTTACTAGTAACGATATAATTAATATTAATACCTATATTAGTTAAACTACCTTCTAGATCTAAGGGTCTATCTATTATCTAATAGGTCCTCTTATTATTAATAATAGCCTTAGGCTAAAATTCGCCTAGATCTATATACTAGATAATATATAGGAGTAACTAGATATTTACTATTAATATTTTAATAATTTAAATTAAGATACCCTTACTTCCGCTTAGTATACCCTCCGGTCTATTAACCTATATATCTAGGGTTTTAAATCCTATTATAACCGCCTTAAGGAGAATAAATTATAATATCCTATTAATATTATAAGCGTTTATATTTAATAGCTAAATCCTAAATAATAGGATAAGGGTACTTATAACCGCCCTACCTTTATAGAAGTCGCTTATATTATAATAACTCCTAATAACGCTATAAGAGGCCGGATTAAGTGGGATATTTATATTAAAACTATTAAGGGGGGCCTTATATTAATCCTAGATTAATATCCTTCCTATATAGCCCTCTAATATCCACTCCTATTTCTATTTAGTAAATAGTTATAGTATAACCGCCTCCTACTAGCCGGCTATTAGCTTCTAGGTAACCATCTACTATATATATCACGACGGAACTATATCGCTAGTACGCTCGCCTAGTATACTATAAGGGTTACATGGCTGTATAGCCTACTGTTAGCGGTACGCTACCGGTACGCATGCGCGTATACATACCTATAAGAATAGGGGTGTTCGGGTAATAATCTAAATACCTCGGCGTCCTTTTTAGGGCCTATTAGCCTATATAGAGTCCTTATACTATATTCGGATCGCCTTAGGACTAATTATTCAGGGGCTAGTTCCGGGGGCTAGGCGTAATAGGTAGCTGAGTTAAGGGGTTAGAAAATTATACTGTAGGCAGTTAAATTTCGTTACTTAGGGGTAAAATCACGTTATTTATACGTACGCGATGCGTTATAGACGCTATTCCTTAGGCGGTATAACCGCTAGAACCATTCTTCTTAGGGTAATAAGACCCCCGTAGGTAGGTTAATCCCGTACTATTATTATAATTAGATTATACGCCCCGGCTATAAGCTATTAATTAGCCTATACGCCCTAGTTATAAGCTATTTTAATTAGGCTATACGCCCTAGCTATAAGCCGTTAATTAGGGGCTAGCGCGCCCGCTACCTATATTAATTAGGTTACGTACCCTAGCTATAAGATATCATTAGGCTAATAAGGCCCTAATAGTTAGTATAGCTATCCTAGAATAATATATATATTTACGCCACTACTCCCTAGCCTTTAGGGCGAAGGCTCTAGAGAGAGGGATAATTGTAAGGGTTATATGGCTGCATAGCCTACCGTTAGCGGTACGCTACCGGTACGTATACGCGCATGCATACCTATAAGAATAGGGGTATTCAGGTAATAATCCAAATACCTCGGCGTCCTTTTTAGGGCCTATTAGCCTATATAGAGTCCTTATATATACCTTAATTAGTAGCGATAATAAGCTAGAGTAGGAAGAGGGTAGCGACCCTAAGTAGGAACTAGACTAGTATATTACTAGCGAGTATATACCTCGGGGTTATAGTAGGTCTTAGCGAGTAATAAGATATTAATTTTATATAAGATAGATATAAGTAAGACTATTTAATATATTTTCCTAGTTATTTTCTAGACCCGAATCCGCTTAGTTATAAATAGTTCTAAATTATTTTAATAACGGCTAGAAGATAGTTAATATAATTTAAATAATTAGCTAATTAATATCTAGATCTAGCCCGATTTCTTTAATTATACTATTAATAGTAGATATCTATTTAGCTACTAGGCTACTAATATCTAGATATTAATAGAGCTTAATAACCTAAATTAGTATTATTAGAATTAATAGACTATTTAGGTAGACTACTACTCTAGCCTAATAGATAGGCTTAGTACTAATCTAGATATCTCGCTTAAAGATATTAGTAGTAGGGTAACTATCCTCCTATTAATAATACTAGGAAGGCTACGTACTATAAAAGCGAGAATATAAGACGCTATAATAATAGTCTAAAAAGGGGTAAACCTATTTTTTTATTACCTTTATATATAATCCTAAGTAGCCTAATATTTAGAGCTTACTAGTATATTAGTAATTCGGGGATAGAAGCCCTAACGGCTAGGCGCGGCTAGTGGCGCCCTAAACTATTAAGTATAAGTGCTAGCTCTTAGGCGCTAGGGGCCGGAATCTATAATACTATATTATAGTATATAGATATAGTAGAATTAATAACTTTTATTACTATATACGCGTATATAGTTATCTTTATAAACCTCTATTATATTATTATCTACGCTTATTTTATATAATACCTTTAACTACTAACCCTAATATTATTAAGTTAAAATATAATAGTAATTTTACTCTTATAATAGTAATTATAGTAGTTTATATATATAGTATTATTTCTAACTACTCCTTAATAAATAAATAGATTAATAAATTATCTATATAATTATAGAGACTTATAATCTTAATTATTACCTAGTCTTAACTTAACCTCCCTATTTAACCGCGCGTATTTTAGGAACTTTTAATACCTTATACTATTATCTATAATAGCTTCTAGTAGCCTAGTTTAATAATATTATATAGTAGCGCTATTCTTCTTTATCCCTAGCTTTTTTTATCTAAGTTATATATATAAGGCCTAGCTTTATCTTTTATTACTTTACTACTCCTTTAACTTTAGTAAGGTACTTATTACCTACTACCTTAAGCTCTATATTAATACTACTAGGATCCTAGGTAGCCTATTTATTAACTAATAGTTAGCGTATATTTAATATATAACCCTAGGAAAGATAAATATCCTTAATAGTTACTACGCCTTTTTACTTTATAACTATAATTATTTATAAAGACTAGGTATAGTTAGAAATTATTAGTATACCTAGCTATTATAATCTAATTAAGGTTATACTTTATTATAAATAGCCTCCTCTTAGCCCTACTCCTACCTCTATTTCTATTCCTCTTTATCTACCTACTTTTCTATTAGCTAAGGTAGGAGAGAAGTTAGGCTTAAAGAGGGAAAAGTAGCCTAATACTAGGCTAACTTAGGCCTAAATATTACTAACTTATATTTTACTAGTACTATCTAGTATTTCTCCTATTCCCTAATATTAGTTATAATACTCTCGCTAGTATATTATATATTAGAGTACTATTTAATAAAGCCTACTACTTAATATTAGCCTATATTTAAATCTAATAATATATTAACTTTCCTTTTAAGTTAAATATAATCTATTAATTAAAGGCCCCTTTTTATTTCTATTAATAGGAGTATTATTTAAACTATAATATTATTCTTAGGTTAGATTATTAGAGTCCGGCTTATAATCTAGCTTATTAAGGTTATTAAGTAAGTCTTTAAATATAAAGTTTATAATATCCTTATTATTATAATCTTCCTTTATACCTAAAATTTAGATAATAATAGCGTATATAATAATCTTAATTACCTCTTATCTATCTACCCTTTAATAGTACTATATCTCTTTAATTTACTTAAAGGGTTTTAAAGATCTTATTAAGTAGTATAACTTTTAAGATTTAAATTTAAAGGCTTATACTCTTAATAATCTAACCCTTAAACTTTACTATCTATTATAAATTATATTAATACTCCTTAATTATATACTAGATTATTATTAATACTAGAATTATTAATTCTAGTATTAAGGGATTAAATATATACTTTATTAATTTATTATTTCCTAGGTTTCTATAATTATTAAGGAAAAATAGGGAAGTAATTATCTTAGTAATTATATTACTTAGGAAAGCCTTTAATAGCTTTAACTAAGACTAGGTTAGTAAAAGTCCTAGATTTAATTTAAGAACTTATATTATAGATATTAATACTTAGAAAAGCCTTTCCTTTTAGGAGTATCTTTATATACTTATTATAGCTATTAATAAAGGTATAATAGCTTTATATAATATCTTAAGCCTTCTCTATTATATAGCCGCGGATTTTATTAATTCTATTATAAATCTAGTTTAGGGTAAGTAAGTTAACTTAGATTTAATATAATAGATACTAACTTTCTTTACCTCTTATAATATTAATATTTTATAAATATTATAGTTATACTATCCTTCTACCTTTTTAAGATAATTTATAATCTTTCTCTAAATCTTCTTAATTAATATACTTAATTATACCTTCTACTATATATTAGCTTATAACTTATACCCTTTATTATAAATACCTATAGTTATAATTACCTAGATATATAATACTATATTCACTATAACTACTTTATACCTTAGAGTTAAAACCTATTTAGGGCGTTAAGGTATCTAACCCTAAAGGTATTAACTCCTACGTAATAAATTATTATAATTAGGTATTTATAAGGGATAGGAGGATACTAATAATAGGGGGTCTCTATTAAAGCCTTTAGAATACTTTAAACTTAACGCGAGTATACTCCCTTATAATTATAATTAAGACTAGGGGGAGTAAGGTCTATTTTCTTCTTCTATATATTCTTATTATTAAATAAAATAATTAAAGAGGACTAAGATACTAATAAGTACTATATAAGATTACTAGTTAATAGTATATTATAGCGTATATTTATAATAGTAATATCCCTAGGTTATTATTATTAATAATACCGTAGGTCCTTTAATACTTTACTCTTATCTTTAAAGGCTCTAAATAATTAGAACGCGCGTTATTTAAGGAAAATTTATCTTAGGATAAATAGGTTAATTAGCTATATACGCGGTTTATCTAAACTAGGAAGGAAGTCTATATACTTCTAGATAAGATAACTTTTATTATTTAAAGAAGGGGTTATATTTATATATAGAAGAATAATACGTAGATAATAGTAATTATATTAATAGTAGAGGATTATTAAATAAAGAAAGGATAGATAGGAGAAGATAAGAATTAAAATAAAGGCTAATTAGCTTTTATAATATATTTAATAGCGCGTTTAAGCCGGATCTAGCTTAGATTTAGCCTAAACTTAGCCTAAATTTAGCTTAAACGCGCTATTACTTATATTAACCCTCTTTTTAATATTTATACTTAATATTACTACTATTATTATTCTATTAATCTACGTAAGGAAGAAGTATCTTATAGATATTAGTCCTAGTTATTATAGCCTAAAACTTACTAATATTAACACTTATCTTATTTATAATAATAGAGTAATATATATACTATATTATACCCTAGATAGAAGAATAATAAATAGTAAATAATTTTAATAATATAATATTTTAATTACTAGTTATTTTCCTATTTATAATTACTATTTATACTAGGAAAAGTATATATAGTATATATATATATTTATAAATAACTAGGAGAGCCGGTATATATAATAAGCTATATTTACTTATAATAGGGTATTAGTAGAGAAAATATATACTTACTAGTATTATTAATAATTAATATATTAGGGCCGTTAATTTATATAAAGTAACTTAAAGTACTAGAAAAGTAGTCTTAGATAAATTATATACTTAGATAATTATTATTTATAAGTAGTAGTAGTAGTAGCTTAAGCTATTTAATCTCTAACTTTATCTTAACTAAGTATAAAGATACCTCCCTACTAGGATACTAGGTACGCTTTATAAGTAGCTTTATATAGTTAGGGTATATTATATTAATATAATATTCTCCTTACTTAGACGCTAAGTAAGCGTCGTAGATAGTAGGGACTATTAATAATTAGTACTCTATCTCTAAATACTAGGATTATTATATATAACAAGATAGGGGTAGTAGCTCGCTAATATTAATAGTAGGACTTATAGAGTACTACCTAGGTTTTATTAATATTAACGCCTATCTTATCTATAATAATTAAGTAATATATTAGCTAAGCTATACCCTAAATTATAGAATATAAGTAGAGGTAGATATTATTATTAAAGGGGTAAGTAATATCCCTATTAATAATAACCCCTAGTACTAGATTTCTATTCTTATTAGATATAGGACCTACTAGGGGAAGGAAGCTAATATAATATTACTTCTTAGCTATAATAATAATAAACTTAGGCTATAAAAAGGATTAATCTTTACCGTAGATAAATTAATTAGTATAAACTTATTATATAAGATAGATCCTTATTATAAAGCTAATTAAAGATAAGCTTTATATCTATAACTTTATCTTTTAGAGTATTAATATACTACGCCTTAAAAATACTATTATAGAAATAGTAAATATACTTTAATAATTAGTTATAACTAATATTCTTAATCTACTAATCTATAAGAGGAAGAAGTATATTAATAATATTAGTCCTAGTAATTATCTTAATATATAAACTATTAGACTAGATAGTTATACTATAATAAGAGTAGGTCTTATTAAGTAAGATAATTATAATAGTTATAAATACTTACTTAAGACCTAATATTATATAAGAGATATTAGCTCTAATAATTATATTAGGAATAATAAAGTATAGTATTTTCTAGGATTAGTTAGTTAATATATACTTACTAGCTAAGTTAACTTACCGCCTTAATTATTAATATAGTACCTCCTAGCTTATAATAAAACTTTATTAGGATATTAGAGTAATACTAAGGATTATTTTTAATAATATAACTAGCCTATCTATATTATAATATAACCCTAAGATAGTAGTTATAATTCTTCTTTATATAGTAATATATATCTAAAGCTTTATTTAATAGGATAATTATAATTATTTATAATTAAGTATTAGCTTTATTACTAGCTTACTAGAAATATTTAATAATTATATTAATATTATTAGCCCCCCTTATAATAGCTACGGGCTTACGCTCTATAATAATACTACTATAATTATAGTAAAGATTTAGTAAGTTCCTCTTAAAGTTATTAATCTACTTATAAGTAGGAGGGAGTAAGTAGTCCCTAGATATAAGGATAATAATATCCTAGGATTTAAGAGGAGTAGTATTAAGTAAGAAGAAGACTTTACCTCTTAAATACTAGTAGCTAGAGTATAAAGGCTTTATTATTATATTCTTTATAAATAGGACTTTAAGCGGCTCTAAGATATAGGTATTAATCTTTATTATATCTTTATTAATCCTTATATTATATCCTTTAAATATAAGATCTTCTTTCTAGTAGAGAAGCTTTAAGCCGGTCTATATAATAGTATAATAAATAGGTAGCCTAGAGATAGTAAACTTAATTATATTAGTAGTCTAATATAATTATTAGTAGCTATTATTTAATAGATATAAAGTATTTTATACCTACTTCTTATTAAGCTTATAAGGGTATTTCTAAGTAGGAGTTATAATTACTAATTTTATAAGATAGAGAATATCCCGCTTATAAGTCTCTAAAAGTAGTAATTACTACTTATTAATATAGATATTAAAATTTTCTAACTTAACTTAACCTAATTTTAATCTAACTTTAATAAATAAATCCTTTTATATTAACTTTCTATTAAAAGCGTATCTTATTATAAGGTTAAGATTATATTTTACCTTAATCTAGCTTAAATCTACTTAAGTTATCCTTAATAGAATAATATATATTAATATATATTACTCTACCTTTAAATATTTAACCTTATAAATACTTAAGTCTTATAAATAGTAGTATTAAGCTCTATATATAAGTATAATATATAGTACTATTAATATATAGTATTAATTATTCTATATAACTAGGATATTAATAGCGTCTTAGTACTTATAAATATAGGATTAAATTAAATATTAAGGTTTATAATTATTATAATAGTAGTCTTTATAAGGGTTAATATAATCCCTATTATCTTTAAGAATATTATTAGTATATCTAGTTATTCCTTATAAAGTAGCTTACCTAATTTAAGGTCTCTCTCCTATAAATAGGCTTCCTTTACCGCCTTTTATACCTTTAGAACTCTAAACTTTATATATAAACTTTAGTCAAGATCCTTAAGCTTATAAATATATTAGATTAATAAATATTAATATTTATTATAATATATTAAAGATATAAAGATATTCTTAAAATAAAGAAGAAGTTAAGTAGGATTTTATACCTTTATTTATATTTAAGTAATTAAAGAACTTACTCTTTATATTAAAAGGATAGTTTTTATAAATAAGGGTATTATTATAATACTCTTACTAGGGTAGCTTTACTAGATTATTCTAACTTATTAAACTTCTAGGTAATATTTTATAATTTATAATTAGAATTAATTAAGTATATAGCCTTTCTTTATACGCGTAGTTTTAAGGTCTTTATATATCTTCTAAATTACCTTATTTATATAATTCTACTTAGCCTTATAAGTAATAGTATATAAGAATAAGAGATTACTACTTAATTATAATATTCTTATAATATTAATTATAAATTTAAAATCTATAATTATTAATATCTTAGGATTTACCTCCCTAAATATCTTTAACTTTTAATATTAATTACTCTAATTTTTCTACTTTTATTCTTATTAGGCTCTACTTAATAGCTTTTATTATATTATATTCCTATTTAAGGCCGCCTAGTATTTCTTAGGGAATTTACTCTATATTTATTATTAATATAACTTAAGTTTTATAAGTAGCTCTCTATTCTAATAACTCCGCTTATACCTTTAAATAAGGAAGCTAGGTAGAAGATTAATAAAGGTCTTAATTAAATTATAAGTAGTTAATATAATAATTATATCTCCTAGGCTTTCTATTAATTTATTAATAGTCTTACTTAAGGTTATAAGCCTAGGTTTTAAGAATAGATTATTAAAAATATCTGTTGATCTTATAATATTAGCGGTATTAGTATTAATAATTATACTACTTAAAGTAGTAAATTAGAAGTAGTATCCTAGTCTATCTATTTCTATATCTAGTAGTATCCTTTATAATACTTCCTAATATTCTTTATAATATAACTTTTATTTATAATAGTTAAGTTATAATAGAGGTAGCTAACTATCTCCTTATCTATTAACTTTTCCTTCTTCTAATATATCTACTTATATATCTTAGTAAAGGTATTTTATACTTTCTTAGATCTTATTTATATTTACTATATAATTAGGTTCTAGATTAAGGTACTCTAGGTAGTTAGGAAGCCTTATTATCTTATATAAATAACCTTACCCTTCTTTAAAAATTATACTTTAAGGTATCTTCTATCTCTAAGTATATTTATATCTAGTAAGATATTTATAGGTAAAGTAAGCTTTATATCTATTATTCCCCTATATTTATTAATAAGTTAAATATATAGATTATTAAAACCTAAGAGATTTTTAAGTTCTACTAGTTATAAAGAGATATTATTACTTGATATAAAGAATATTAATAATATATATATTATATAAATATTAAAATCTTTATAACTCTAGTTAATAAAGATATAATAAAACTAACTTTTTATAAGATATTAATTCCTAAGGCTATACTATCTTTATAGTAATAATAATATTTAGGTTTTTTATACTATTCCTAAAGTATTTTTTATAGTTAATATTATAATTAATAATAAAGAATTATAAATTTAATAGCTTCCTATACTTTAATATAATATTAATTAGTTAAAGTACTTATATATTAAGATTATAAATCCTACCTTCCTTAATCCTATTTTATATTCTAAGAGTACTTAGCGAGCTAATATTAAAGAGTAGTATAATAAGAATATATAAGTACTACTAGTAGTATAAAGGTATTATATTTAGGGTAGTAATAGAGTATTTATATTAATACTCTTTTAGAACTCTAGAAGCTTAAGGAATTAAGCTATATATATTTAAATTTTATCTTACTTATATTTATATAACTAGTTATCCCTAGAATACTAGAATCTAAGAAGGTTAGCTAGGAAGATTTTATATAAGATAAGTCTAATATATAAAGCGTTAATATCTATATTATTAGTATTAAAATATCTATTACTCTCCTTAGATTTATCTAGCTTTACTTAAGCTTAGGGTTTTATTATTTTAAATAGTAGGATTAAGTAGGAGTAAATAGGGTAGAGGAAGAAGATAGTAATATTTTTAGCTTAATATTATTAGCTTAATATACGCGCCTAGCTTCTACTTTTATTTATATTAATATTATATAATATCTTCTATCCTATCTCTCCTCCTACTCTTATTATAAACTTTTCTTAACCTTTTTATTATATAATAACTATTAGGTTATACTATTATTAAAGTAATACTTATATATTTAAAAGGAGTAACGTGAGTACTTAGTAGGATCTAATTATTAATATTAATATAGAGATAAAGGAAAGACTTAGAGCTTAAAGGAGAATAAAGGTAACTTAGATAATTTTTAACTTAAAGGATTTACCTCTAGGTAAGATATAAAGTAATTATAATAGCTAGATATTAAAAGATCCCTAATTAATATAGGTATTAGATTAATAAGAGGTAATATTAAGGGAGGTTTAAAGGGTTTAAAGGAGGCTTATTATTTAATATTTACTACTTATAAGTTAGTATATCTTATTAAGGGCGGGAAACTTAGCTAACTAATATTATCTTATATTATAATTAAGATCTTTATATTTCTTAATCCTTACTTTATATATTAATAGATAGTAGTCTATAAATACTTATTATCTATAATACCTAGAATATTAGTATTAATATTATATATTAGAGTAAGTTTAAATATACTATTAATTAAATATCTTACTTTAAGTCTAAATTAAAGTTTCTTATAATAGAGATTAATAAGTAGTAATACTTTATTTCTACTCTACTTTATAATTATCCTAGCTCTTATTTTATAAGGAGTTATAATTATATTTATATAGAATAGTTAATAATTAAATTTAAAGTCTTTTAATACCTATTTAAAAGGAGGATAATATATAAGAGGGTTTAAAGTAGATTTTTATTTAATATATTTAATATTACTACTTCTACCTTTAGCTAGCTCTCAGGTATCTCTTCTTTTAAAATAGTTAAAGGAATAATATTTAGCTTTATAAGTATACTTATATAAGTAGGTATATAATAGTATAACTTAATAATACCTTACTTATAGCCTTTAATAAGGAGCTTCTCTTTAAATTTTAAGGTAAGGGTTAGATTATACTCCTTCTATAATTTATTAAGCTTTAATCTAGTAGATAATAAACTTAAGAGCCTATTAATAAAAATACTATATATCTTAATAAGCTTTATAGCTATATTAAAGAAGTTATTAATTATCTACTTATAACTAGGTAGGTATATACCTAAGATATATTTCTTTAATTATATATTTATTAGTAACCCTTATTTATACTTATAATTATCTTTTAGCTTAAGTAGGCTTATATCTATAGTAGAGAATAAGGTTAAAATTAATAAAAAGTAGTAATAAAAGTAATAGCTTAAGATACCTTTTATAAGTATCTTAATAGTAATAAGTAATATTTAAGAGAAGTAGTAACTCTAATTAGGTAGTAAGTTTATATTATAATAAGATTTTAATAAGGAGGAACTATAACCTTAGGGATAGTATAGAACCTAGGTAAAATTAGGTAATATTAAGTTACCTAATACTAAGAGCTTATTAATACCTATATTAAAATACTTTAAAGAAAGATATAAGGTAGTTATAAGGGGATTAATAATAAATTTAAATAATATATTAATAGATAATACGCGCTAGCTTATTTATACTTAATATAAGCTTTTAAGTAGAATTTAAGCTAAATTTAACCTAACTTAAGTAAGCTAATATAGTAATTATAGATCTAACTAGATTTATTAAAGTATATTAAATATATTTTAACTACTTATACTTTAAACCTTTTATCCTTATTATTATTACTACTACCCTTACTACCCCCCTTACTACTACCCTTACTATCCTTAGCTTTAGCCTCCTCTACGGTTTTAAAGGTATCCTAATACGTGATATTACTATTAATAGCTTAATAGCTTAATAGCGACGGATCGGTCCTAGCGCTTTAGCGCTTCAGTTACATTTACTTCTTACTACGTAGATAGGAAAATAATTAATTATCCTATATAAAACCTATATATCCGCATTAATAGTAGTAATACTATATTAACCTTAATAAATACTAATTAATTACTTATTAGGTAAGATCTGGAGCCTACTAAAACTAATACCAACTCTACTAGCCTCTAGTAAAGCGCCTATAAGGCTAAAACCTAGAAGTTATAAGGGATACCCACCTACTAGGACTAATACTAGACTAATATTAGATACTTTAAGATACTATCTTATAACGTTAAGTTTCACCTCGCTATTATCTTAAGGTATTCCTAATAAAAGGAGGGGTCCTATTAAGAATTCACTACTACTAAGAAGGTAATAACGACCCTACTCTAATAATAAAATCTACCTTACTCTAGACTTCTCAGAGTACTCTAAAAATATTATAAGAATATAGTAAAGAACCTGCCTTACTAGTTACCGTAGTGTTACTTATTAGTTAAGAGATAGTTACGTTAACCTTTTAACTTAATAATTTTCTTAAGATAGGATACTAATACTCAAACCTAGTTAATAAAACTAGTTATTTTATAATCTTATATATTATCTTAAAGAAGTTTAGGCCTCCTAGGTAATTACGTCTAACCTTAGTAAGGGATAATAGATAATAGTCTCGTTCTACTTCCCTTAAACTAATTAGTTTATTAGGGGTTAAGGAATTTAAGCTATCCTAGCCTCCTAAGTAGGTAATTAATTAATTAACTATACGTAAGGTAGCGGTTAAATTTAGCTGAGATACTATAACTATTTAGTAATCTTTTAAAGAACCCCCTATTATAGCTACCTCGCTATCTACGTCTCGCCTAACAACCCTAACGGAATTAAGTACTTAAGGACCTAAGGTAATCTTAGAAACCTCCTAAGGTATATCCTAATCCACTAAAGAGGTAATCTATAATAAGCCTATTAGACCCTAGCGTCCTACTAATATAATACTAGTAGCTTCTAGAAGTAACTCCTACTTTATAAAGGATATAGCCGGCGTTAATAACCTAGTAATCTAGTAGATTATCTAGGAAGCCGTAACTATTATAATTTAGGCTTATTAAACGGCTAATCTAGTAGGAGCTAGACCTTCTAAACCGCCTAGGCCTTAAGGCCCCTAAGGACCTACCGGACTTAATAGTAATAGTATAAATAGAAGTATACGCTAGAATCCTAGTATTATTAGTTTCTTTAATCTACTCTATAACGGGAAATCCGCTGCCTCTAGTACCCTAGTAATAGAATATACGCCTAAGGAGACGTATTTTTATAATATCTACTTATTCCTTAAGTATACTCGTAATATAGTAAGTATTAAAGGCGACGACCTTATCTATACTTACCTCTAGATTTACTTAAAAGGTACTACCTTATCTTAGTAGCTAAGTAAGCTATCTAAGAATAATAAGAGGCTTATAAAAATAGGTATTAAGATTAATAAATAGGAGTAAATACTTATTAATAGATTTAGGTAGCCTATTAATATAGCTATTAACTATACTTTACGCGAGAAATATACTCTTTGCGATACCTCTAACTACTAGGAGCTATATAAATACGCCTAGAAGATTTTACGGGCTATTAAAGACGCTAACCTTACCGCTACTAATAATTAGCTTAATATAATATATAATAGACTTAACTATAACCTCCGCCGTAATATCCGCCGTCCTAAGGTAACTATAAAGCTAGAAGAATTCCTAGATAACCTTAATAAATTTAAATAGGACTAGTAGATATATACGAGCCGAAACTATTAAAGTATAATAATAGCTAGGAAGGAAATCTTATTAGGTAACTATTTAAGAAATAAATAATCTACTAGGAATAGTTAGTATATATCTCGTTAAGGATATTAGCTAAATTTCTAGTAGTAGTAATTCTCTAATTATCTAAATAATTGCTAGAATAATACTTACTCTAATTAGTATAAGAGGCCTAGGTAATACTAGGGTTAACCCTAGTAGGTAGGAAATTAAACCTTAAACGCCCCGCGTCTAACGCCTTTACTAGATCGCCGTTAAATAACGGCTGGCTATATAAATCTAGATCCGTTAGGTTTACCTCCTAGGTAAAACTAGTTAAGGTAATAATAGTAAAGCTATAGTCCGCCGCTACTATAACTAAAGGTCTACTATAGTAAGGTAGATAAGAATATAGAAGACGCTACTAAGGAAGATTATAATAGGAGTCGTAGTACCTATTATAATAGTTATAAAGACTAAGAGGACGCTAATTATAACTAAGAATATAAAGAGACTAATAGGATATACCTACCTAATAAAAGCTAAGACCCTAATATCTACTTTATAAACCCTATTAACCTTTAGTCTTACTAATAGTACTTAGAAGCCTTTACCTCTAAGAATAAGCTTTTCCGCTACCTTTATACTAAGTAGGTAAACCTAGAAAAGTATACTCTAGTAGAAGAGTTATTTAATAAGGCGGACACGTTACCGGTTATTAACTATATTAAGGTAGATAAGAGGATCCTAATTAAATTAAATATTACGCCTCCCTTAGGAAGACTAGGCTATATATTTTAGGGGTTTTACTACGTAACTCTAGGTATTAGGATTACGTTAGAAATCCTTAAGGTATATATAAATATAGGCTACTTAATAATATTAATTAACCGCGCCTTATTACTTTAGATTATACCTAATCTAAAGCTTTCTAAGCTATCTTCTCTAATCTTAGTTAGGGGATTAGGTGATATAATATATAAAATAAGCGAATACGCGAAAATACCTATTTCTATTAAAGGTACCTTACTTAAGAAACTAGTTATAACTAAGATAATTATTAAGGTATATATTATTAATAGTCTCCGAGCTAATATACTTATTAGTAATAATATAATAGTACCTTAAAAAATACGTCTTAACCCCGCTAGCTAATAGATAACTATTAGTACCTACTAGGATATAATTATAGAAATTAATACCGTCGCTAAGTTAACGACTCTAGTCTATTAGATAATTTATACTAAAGGAATAGTTATAATCCTAGTAATATCTACTACCTTAGTACCTATATCTTACTAGGATAAAGAACTACCTAATAATTATAACTTCTTATTTAAGCCCTAGTATAAGGGCGACCTAGGATATAATAGTAGCGTATTTACCTATATTATTAATTCCTCTTTATTATTTATATAGTTATGTAATACTACGGATTAATCTACTTATATCTCTTAACGCACCCGCCTTAGTAATATTATTAAATATAATTAGGTAGGTGCGTATCTAATTAGTCCTAAAGACGTACTACTTACCGCCGGTAGTTAGTTAATATAAAAGCTAAGGTAATTATAGAAGTCTAAAATCGTACGAGGCATTACTACTATAGTAGCTATAATAGTAATAATAGGTATAGCTACGCAGTTATAAGGCTTATCTATAATTCCTAAAATTAGTAGCTAGGGCACCGCCTTATCTACTATCATAATTAATCCTTTACTAGAATACGTAATACCTAGCGGAATAATAGTCTATAGTAAATATAATAATATATTTAAAATTACTACCGTAGCTAATAAATTCCCGGAAATCTAGACTAATAATAGATAAACCGTTAATATCCTAGAAGATAAGTAGATACCTATTCTACTTAAACTAAAAGTAGATCTAAAGCCTTACTAGGTATACCTATTAAGTTAAAAAGATTAGGAAGTTATTAATAAGACGTTTAGTAAAATATATTAATAAGGTAAAATAACTTAGTTAAACTAGCTAATAAAATTTAGCTACCCAGTTTTTATTATATAGCGAGATATATCTAGGGGTAAATAGAAAGGCTAAGTTATTATTAATATCCGTAGCTTAAATAAGATTACTAAGATAGATAGCTACTTAATACCTCTATAATCTAAGATTATTAATATAGTAGTAGGTTACCTATTTATCTTAATAGTAGATATTATAAGATACTTTTATTAATTTCTTATTAAAGTAATAGATAGGTCTAAATTAACTATTATCTCCTATTACGGCTAAGAATAGTTAAATATAGCACTTATAGGGTATAAGGGTTTACGACCTTATATATAAAGGTAGATTAATAAGCTACTCTAACCTCTATAAAGTTTTATAAAGGTATACGTTAATAATATAATTACGTATTCTAAAACTCTAGAAGAGTATCTAGGACACCTTTAGCGTCTTTTTAATCTATATTATTAAAGGCGTATTTCTCTTAGCCCTACTAAGTTATTTCTAGGTTATCCCTCTATTATACTACTTAGATAAAGGGTAGATAGTCTAGGATTATTAATATCTACTACGAAAATTAGAGCTATCTAGGCCCTAAAATTCCTATTAAATTTACGGGATCTTAAGATATATCTTAGGCTTACTAGTTAGTTAAGATTATTAATCTACTAATATACTTAGATCGTCTAGCCTTTATAAAGTAGGAAGACCTCCTTAATAAAGGAGCTCCTAGTTAACGGGGTAGGTAATAAAGCTAAAGGTATAACTTAGAAACGCTAATCTATAAAGGTAGTTATTAATAAACCTAGTATTATTAAAGTCGAGGTATATAAAATACTATAAAAGGTATTTAAAAGTCCGGTCTTCCTTATTTATTATAATTATATTAGATGAATATATATTAATCTAGACGCTTTTAAATGCTAGGGTTTTATAGTAATAGTTTACTATATTAAGGGAGACCCCCTAATTAATAGGACCTTCGCTAGAACTAGTATTTAGCCTATACTATTTCTTAGTAAGCTCCTAAATAGAGCTAAAAAGAACTACTAGCCCACTAAACTTAAGGTAGCGGGTATAGTCTAGGTTATAAAAAAGATAAGGTATCTTATTAAGTCTTTATAAATACCTCCTATTATTATTTATACTAATTACTCTACCGTAGTACTAATATCTAAGTAAATAATACTTATAACTTTAAGTACGGATAAACTAAATCTTTAACTCGTTTATACCTTATAATATCTATCTAGTTTTAATATTACTATATATTATAAATTAGGTAAATTAAATATCGTACCTAATATACTATCACGGTTATTAGGATCTAAGTAGATACCTTAGGATTAAGAAGGCGTTCTAGATATCCTTTATAAACACGTACTATTAGAAGAATTAGATAGAGTCGTAATTTTACCTGATATTATAGAAGATATTTATTATATTACGTTAGTAGAAATATCTAACGATTTTAAAACCCGCTTATAGGTGGCTTATAAGAATAATAAGGTATAGATAAGAATAATTAAGTTACTAAGATCTATATAGGCTAATAAGTCTACTACCTAAGAATTACTCGAAAAACCCAGCATTTAATTTAAGCTTAGAAATAATCTGCTATACTATACGTCTACTAATAGTTATAAACGCCTTTATATACCTAAGTCTATAGAATCTAAAGTATTTAAGATTACTTATAATATATCTAATTATAGTGGTTTTTATCGTACCTATAATAGACTAGTTAACTCCGTCTTTATAAGGTACCTATTTAAAAGATTACGTGCCTATATTACGCATTACCCGGATTACTAGGTATTCTAAACTACTTACTACGCGCCGTACGGGTCTCTAATACCAGTTAGCACGCCAGTAATCCTATTCCACTCCGTAGTAATAGACTTTATTATTAAACTCTCTAATATAGACGGGTTTAATATACTCCTAATAATAACTAATAAATTTACAAAAAAGGTCCTTCTAGAACTAGGTAAAGATGCCTAAGGTGCCGAAGAATAGGCTAATACTATTATTATCGCCTTATTTAAAAGGGATTAGGGAATACCTAAGTATTTATTAGTAATCGAGATACTAAGTTTATATTAATATTCTAGAAAATAGTCTTTATAAAGCTAGGCGTTAGTATACTAACTTTAATAGCCTATTACCCGCAGATAGATAGGTAGTCCGAATAAATTAATTAATTAATAGAAATTACCTTACGCTTCTACCTATTAGTATATCTCGAATCTAGCTAAGTAGAGGCACTACCGTTTCTTAGTATAATATATAATAATTCTATAAATGCTACTACTAGATTAACGCTAAACGAGATTATATATAGGTTTCAGGTTAATAATAATTTAGGTCTACTATAGGATCTACCTCCTAAAGACTATAATCGCCTCCGCTAGGTAAAGCGCGACTCCGCGGATAAAGCTATTACCTTTACTAATACTATTACTAAGGCAAGATATAATAGAAAATATATTACCCTTAACCTTTAAGAAGGCGCCGCTATTTACCTTAGGCTATATTATAGATATCGTCTAAAAGGACTAGTAAATTATAAGCTATCTAAGTAACGGGTTAGCCCCTTTAAAATCCTAAGAAAAGTCGGTACCCTAGCGTATTAACTTAATCTACCCCCTATAATAAAGATATATCTAGTTATCTTAGTGGCTTAGCTAGAGCTATTACCTCCTACGCCTAACCTATATTACCGCCGTCGTCCTAACTCTAAAAACCTTCCTACCGTTAAGAACGAGGATATAGACGCCCCGTTATTCAAAATTAAACAGCTTCTTAATAGAAGAATCACCCGAGGTAAACTAGAGTACTTAGTAAAGTAGAAAGGTTACGGTAATAAATAGAATTAGTAGTATAAGCTATTAGATCTAACTAATATAGCTGGATTAGTGACGGACTATAATACCTAGTATCCCTTTACTATATAACGTCGCCGACGAGGCAAATAACTATTTACAGACTAATTATAATTATAGCGAGGGCGCGTACTTTTTTCTATTTTATAGGTATATTAATACGTAATATTACTATTAATAGCTTAATAGCGACGGATCGGTCCTAGCGCCTTAGCGCTTCAGTTACATTTACTTCTCGCTACGTAGATAGGAAAACAATTAATTATCCTATATAAAACTTATGCATCCGTATTATATCCTTTAAAAACTTAGACTTCTTTACCTACTTCTCCTTAACTACCTACTTAATAAGTATATTTAAATAGAGAATATAGTAATATATATCCTCCTTCTATCCTAGGTAATAAGCCCGCTTTAATATCTAGAGATATAGGCTTAAATTATATATAGGCTTTATAATAATTATAATAAAAGCTTTATAAAGTATTAGCCTAGTCCCTATTATCTTTATTAACCCTATTAAAATATCTAGCTAATCTTTATATTTTAACTTACTTATATTAGGATTTACCTCCTATTAAAAGGCCTCCTTTATTATATTTTACTTCTTTAAAGGTCTAAAATATATATATATAGACTTCTATAAAGATCCTTATACTTATAAATATACTAAATTAGTAAAGTTAATATTTATTATAATATATTAAAGATATAAAGATATTTTTATAATATAAAAAGATCTAAGATATAATATATTAATAGTAGTAAGTCTTAAGTAAAAGAAGAACTTACTCTTTCTATTATAAAGGTAGTCCCTAGAAAGGAGGAAAGAATTAGGATATATAAAATTTAATTAATATCTTAAATTTTAGGGTAATTTACTATTATTTTAGTATAATACTTATTAAATATATAATTATCTATTATATACCTAGTATTATTATCCTAATATATCTTCTAAATTATATTATTTAAAAACTTCTACTTAGCCTTATAAGTAATTATATATAAGAATAGGAGATTATTAACTAATTATAATATCCTTATAATAGTAAATATAAATTTAGTATCTATTATTATTAATATTTTAGGGTTTACCTCCTTAAATATCTTTAACTTCTAATACTATTCCCTCTAATTTATCTACTTTTATTCTAGCTAGGCTTTATTTAATTACTTTTATTATATTATTATCTTATTAAAGGCTACCTAGTATTTATTAGGGAATCTACTCTTTACTTAACTCTTATAAAGTAGCTTAAGCTTTATAAGTAGCTATCTATTCTATTAACTCCCTTTATACCTCCTAATAAAGAAGTCTAGGAGAAGAGTAGTAAATATCTTAATTAACTTATAAGCGGGTTTTATAATATTTATATCCCCTAGGTTTTTTATTAATCTATTAATATTCTTACTTAAGCTTATAAGCCTACTATTAGAGAACGCGTAATATTTATAATTAGGGTAGTCCTACTTAGTACTACTAATAATATCTATAAGCCTTATAATATTTATTAGATTAAAATTAATTATTATACTACTTAAGGCGGTAAATTAGAAGTAGTATTTTAATTAATCTAATTTTATTTCTTATAAGATCTTCTAAGTATTAAAATATACTATAAATACTATAATAAGCTGATTTAAGCGTCTTGGCAACTTTTGCCATTTTAATAGGTTATGAGCCCAGTTAGCTTAGTAGTAACGAAAGCGCCCCCGTATAGGGAGGTTAGGAGTTTAATCCCCGTACTAACTTCCGCCATCGTAAAAACCATATATATATATATAAATAGTTAAAAAAATATATCTACCTAATCACCTACGTCGAACACCTAATCAGAGGTATCCGTAGTAAGGGGAGTGTTAAAATATACTATAAATACTATAATAAGCTGATTCAAGCGTCTTGGCAACTCTTGCCATTTTAATACTAAGGCCCTTAGCTAGTATTCTTTATAATATAACTCTTATTAATAATTACTAAGTTATAATAGAGGTATTAAACTATCTCCTTATTTATTACCTTTTTCTTATTCTTCTAGTAGGTCTATTAATATATATTAATAAGGCTATTTTTAGATCTTATAATCTACGTTTACTATATAATAAGAATCTAAAAAGGAGTATTTTAAGTAGTTAAGAAGCCTTATTACTTTAGGTAAATAACCTTACCCTTCTTTAATAACTATATATTAGGGTTATTATTATCTCTAATAATCTTAATCTTCTATATAATATCCCTAGTTAAAGTAATATTTTAGCTTATAATACTTAAATACTTATTAATAAGTTTAATACCTAGCGTTTTAAAATTAATAAGGGTATTAAGCTTTATAAATTATATTAAGATATTACTACTTAATATAAAGAATATTATTAATTTATATATAAGATAAATATTAAAATATTCTAACTCTAATTAATAAGGATACTAATAAAATTAATTATTTATAAGATATTTAAATCTTAAGGCCGCGCCCTCTTTATAATATTAATAAGTCTTAGGTTTATTATACTATTCCTAATAGATTCTCTCCTACTATTATTATAATTAATAATAAAATATAACTAATATAATAGCTTCCTATATCTTAATATAGAGAGATTAATTAGAGAGTATTTAGGTTAGGATTAATAACTTTACCTTACCTAGTCCTATTTTATCTCTAATAAGGGTATTAAAATAGCCTAGCGCCCTAGTATTAAGAAGCATTATAATAAATATATAAAGCTACTATTAGTAGTATAAAGGTTTAAGTATTCTAGGGAGTATTATAATAGTTTTACTTATACTTAAATTAAAATTAGAGATCTTTAGGAATCTAACTACGCGTAGTTATATATTACCTTAAAGATACTTATATAACTAGTTATCCCTAGACTACTAGAATTTAAGAAGGTTAATTATAATGATTTTATAAAAGAGGAGCTTAACTTACTAATCCTTAAGATCTATTTTAGATTAAATAGACTCCCTATTACCCTCCTCTTTAATATCTAGCTTTAATATAATATATAGATTAAGATTATATAAATAGAAACATATCTATATAAATAGAAACATATCTATATAAATAGAAACATATCTTAATAATAATAATAATAATAATAATAATAATAATAATAATAATAATAATAATAATAATAATATACTTAACTTAATAGTTATATCTAACTTCTACTTTTATTTATATTAATATTATATAAGGTCTTTATCTTTACTCTCCTCCCGCCTTATTTATACTCTTATATTAACCTTTTTACTTAGTAATAGCTACTACGCTTAATTATAATTAAATAGTAATAATAGATAATATAAGTACTTAGATAATATTAATTATTAAGATAAATATTAAGATAAATTAAAGGTTAAGAGCCTAAGAGAAAAAGAAAGTAACTTACCTAGATATAACCTTTATAAATAAGTCTATAAATAAATTAGGATACTATTATAATATATACTTCCTTTATATTTTATAAGAATATTAGTAGATACTAGACTTAAAGGAAGTATATATAAAGCTAGCTAAAATAACTAGGAGGGAGGTACTTTAATATTTACTACTTATAAGTTAATATATATTACTAAAGGTATAAGACTTAATTAACTAATATTATCTTATATTATAATTAAGATCTTTATAAATCTCTACCCTTATATTAGATACTAGTAGGTAGTAGTTTATAAATCCTTATTATTTATTATATTTATAAGCTAATTATTAGCTTTATAAAATAAAGTAAGTTAGAATATACTATTAATTATATATCTTAACTCTAACCTCTCCTAGAGTTTCTTATACTAGAGATTAGTAAGTATTAATACTCTATCCCTACCCTAATCTAAAATAGTCTTTATTCTTACCTTATATAAAGTTATAATTATAGTTATTTAAAATAGCTTATAATTAAACTTAAAGTCTTTAAGCTCCTAAGTAGAGGGAGATTTTAGGTAGAGATTAATAGTAGATTCTTATTTAAGACTTAAGGGAGTATTTTATTCCTCTCTTTTAATTAACTCTTCTTTAGAAATACTTAAAGGAATAGTATCTAATTTTATAAATATAAATATAAATATTAATATACTATAATATAATTCTAGGATAAATATTAAATATCCTTTAATCTTAAGCTTCTCTTTAAATTATAAAATAAGGGCTAGGTTATATACCTTTTATAACCTATTAAGGTCTAACCTAGTAGAAGATAACCCTAAGAACCTATTTATAAAGATACTATTTATCTTAATAAAACTTAATAGTTATAATAAAGAGGTTATTAACTATTACCTTATAAGTAGTTAAGTATATATTTATAATATACTTCTTAAATTATATATTCTTTAATAGCCCTTCTTTATAATTAAAGTTACCTTATAACTTAAGAGTACTTATAACTAAGGTAGATATTAAGGTAAATACTAATATATATATAAGAGTAAATATAATATTATAAGAATACCTATCTAATTAATATTATATAAAATTCTAAAGGTATAATAATAGAGGAATAGGGAGAGAGGGAGGAAGGGTAGGGTAGTTTATAATTAAAAGGTAAATTAAGATAAGATATTACTTTATAAATAATATAAACCTTAATAAAATTAGCCTAAATTAGGTAATAAGATAGGGATTTTTTTATATATATAAGTTTATCTAATCTATATTAAGTTAAAGGAGTTATATTACTATAAAATCCTTTCTTATACTAAACTAATTATAAAGGATATTATTCTAATATTTTTAATATTAAATTAACTTTATATTAAAGTACTATCCCTTTTTAAATTACTCCTTCTACTAGTATTAAGTATAATTGCCCTTATATTATATTAAGCTACTCTAGCTAAAATACTAGCTTTATTATTTAATTTAACTACTACCTCTTATAAAGCTTATACTACTTATTTTAAATTAGCTATCTAATTACTTAACTCCTTAATCTAATTATATTTAATAGATAAAGGATATAATAAAGGATATAAGGAAGAGGTTAGGCTTAAAGTAAAGGAAGAGGGTTAAATTAAGCCTTATAAGTTTAAAGATTACTACGCGTCTTTAAGGGCTAGTCCCCCTATTTCCTTAAAAGGTACTAGTAATATTAATATTAATAACTCTATATTACTCTTTAATACTTATAGGAAATTAGTATTATTTATTATAAGGTATATATAAGTACCTTATATATAATAATTTAATAGACGTAGTTAGAAATATCTAGTTATTAGGATAAAAAGGATCTAGTCTTAGTAAACTAAAACTAGGTAAAATCTAGCTTAAATTTAGCTTAATTTAAGTTAAGACTTATTATATAAGTAGCTTTATACCTTAATATTTATATAATAGTAACCCTAGAGCTAGCGTAATAAAGGATATACTATTAACGCGTATTATAAGTTATATAATATATCTAAGGTATAACTTAACTTCCTTAATATAAAAGAGAGTTATAATAAATTACTCCTATCTTATATATAGTTTTATTACTAAAATAGCTAGATTATTAATAAGATATCTTAACTAGTATCTTATAACGTAAGGTATAAAGTATAAGAGAGACCCTAGGCCTAAGGCCTACCTAAATAAGGATAATATTAATTAACTTTATAAATAAATTATAATAGATCTAGAGATTAATAAGACTAGGGATACTATTATATATCTAGATATATTAGAGTTTTTAAAGGCGGATAAAGATAGTAGGGCTATACTAGAGTATATAAATATAAGTATAAATATTAGTAGTAATATTATATTTATAAATAACCTAGTACTAATTTTTCCTAGCTTTAACTTCTTAGTATTAAAACTAACCTTTTAAATTATAGTTATATTTAATCTATATCTTTATCCCTTATAATTTAAGAATTTATAGAGGTTAAAAGAGCTAGAATACTTATTAAGGATATCCCTAAAGTAGATAATAAGGCGTACTATAATTACTATAATAAGATACTCTCCTCTTTATATAATCCCTACTAGCCCTTTTAAGATAAGATAGATTATACCTTTATAAGGTAGTTAACTAAGGCTAAGGTTATTAAAAGAGGTATTAATACTTTCTACTAAAATATATAATTAAAATTAATATAAGAGTAACTTAGTTTCTATAATACTACTAAGTAGCGGGTATAAATATATTATATTCCTTAGGGTATCTATAAAGATTAGTAGGTTAAAGACTACTTTATAATCTTAAGTCTTATAAGTAGTCTTATAACTATAGAATATACTATCTACTACTAAGATATACTAAGCGTTATTTACTTTCTCCTTAAATATAAACCTTTCCTAAGTAACCTAATTAATACTCTAATTTAGCTTAGAATACCTAATAATACTTAGGTTTATAACAAGATATATATAGGGGACTAGTAGTAGGAAATATAAGATAAGCTACTAGAAGGCGCTATATTTATCTTAATTCTTATTACTACTAATAAAACCTAAATAATATAATACTATAGAGACTAGAGCTTATAACTAGTATATATAATAATTAGAAATCTTAATAGATTAACTAGATAAAGTTAGATAAGATTAAGCTTAATTCTTATTAGCTTAATACTAATTATAAAGATTAGAAAGGAGTATTAAAAATACTTATAAGTAGAGGTTTACTATTTATTAATAGAGTAAATTTTTTAATATATATTTAATCTACTTATAATACTTGCGCTATTTATATTAATATAGGCTAGATTAGGTTAAATAGGGGTAATTTATAACTAACTAGAGTAGTATTTAAGAGTCTTATAAAGATAGGTATAAATATTTACTACGCGGATAGCTTTATAAGATACTACTACCTAATTATTAATAGTATAATAGTAGACTATAAAGAGTAAGTCCTAATTATAGTATTAAGAAAAATTAATACTATAATATTTATAAAGTACCTCCTAATAATTAAGGTAATCTTATAAAAGAATAGAAATACCAGAGCTATAAATATATATAAGCTAAACTTTATAGGTAACTATCTAATTTAAAGTAAGTAGGAAAGACTATAGTAATATATCTAGTAATAAATTAGGCCTAGAAGTATAAATATTATAATATTTATATACTAATAGATATTAATATCTTATATTAATTATTTAAAGGGGTAGTTATAAGATTAATTAACTAGTATACGGCCTTAATAGAGGATATCCTTAGGATAAGTAGGAAAGCTATAAGGAAAAGGAATATAAAGGGTAAGAAAAAGGTAGTAGAGTCTATAATGTTAATTTAGCTTAATAAATAGTTTTATTAAGTCCCTAGGTTTACTAGCTTAAAATACTTTAAATACTTTAGTAAGGTTAAATAGTAGAGTAATAATAAGTAGAAGGTAATAGTATATTAACTAGTTCTAGTAATAGTACCTCTACTAGCTAGGAAGTAAGACTCTATAATTTATTATAGTTAAGTAATTATAGACTTTATTATACTAGTAATATATAAAAGCTATAATAAGAATACTTTAACCTATATATAATATATATTATACTAGATTAACTACTTAAAGATAGTTTTTATAAAGTATTAACCTTAAAATATAACCCTAAATAATAATAATAGTAATAAAACCTAATTTAATATCCCTAAATTATATATTATAATATATTACGCCGTATTTATTTACTTATATAGTAGTATATAGAGTTTTAATATAGCTTATAATAAAGCTATATATAAAGTTCTACTTAAATTCTTCTTTCTTATAATAAATAGGATAGAAGGCTAGGAGTACTAGATCTTAAGTTATAATATATACTATTAAAACCTTATTATAATAAATAATATAATACTCTATAATAAGATAAAGTCTACTTTAAGCGCGAGTTAATAAATAAGTAATAGATATTCTACTACTACTTAAGACCTAATATATATAATAATAGTAATTCTTAAAGGTAATATAATAATATTATATAATCTAAAATATAGTTATAAGTAATAGTAGAAGGTTTTATAAGTACTAGTTAATCTAGAATTTAAGTATAATAGCCTTATAGATATATTAATAATTTTCCTTTAAGAAAACTAAAATAGACTTAAGGGGTAATTATATAATAATAATAAACTTAATAGATATAAGAAGGATTTAATATAAGTAAATTACTATTTTATTAAAATTTATTAGTTTTTAACTTATTAGAAGTATAATAGTAAGGACTCTTTAAATATAAATTACCTTTAATAAGAAAAGGTCTAATATACCCTATACTAGTATAAGAGGAAAGGGTAATAGCGCGATTATATCTAAGTATAAGAGATTAATCCTAATATTAGATATAAGGTTATAAGCTTTATAAAAGGAAGTAGTAGATATATAAAGTAATTATAACTTATTATTTCTATCCTTAATTATAAAAGACTTAAGAAGGATAGAAGATTATAGATATATATAGAGGCGTTTATTAAGGTAATACGCTAGATTAATAGTAGTATAATAAATAAGGTATATAGAATACTTAAAGTAGGGATATAACTATTAAGTAGGTCCTAAAACCTAAGGCTTCTAAGTACTTAATATTTCTATAATTTATCTTATATACTCTATAATATATATCTAGTACTAGTAAATAAGGAATATACGAGATTCTATATAAATAATTATATTAACTAGGATTAATTTAATACTATCTATAACCTAGATTTTCTATTAAATAGTACTAGGGTTATAAATAAGTAGGCTAAAGAATATAAACGTAGATAATAGCTAGATAAATAAGGAAATATTTAGTATAAATAAGGTATAGAGGAAGAATTAGCCTAATATTAGGCTAAAGCTAGGCTAAAATATATTTATTAGATAGGTAGTAAAAATTAGAATATTAACTTTTATAAATAAAATATTAATATTAATATTATAATTAGTAGCTATTTATATACTATAATAACTAAATATATATTATATAATCTTTAAATAAGATAGATCTATTTTACTTAAAGTAGTTATATTATATATATCTTAGGGTACTTATAATACCTAGAGATATATTATTAGTTATACTCCTTATATAAGGAATATAGGTAAGGTAGATAGATATATATAGGTAGTATATAAGTAGTAAATTAATATATTATATATACTTATTATATATACTATTATATTCTATATACTATTCTCTCTAGGTCTAAGATCTTACTCTATATAGTCTCTTATAGTAGTTATATACCTAATAGTATAATAAGTATAACCTTTTCTAAGCGTAGAAAGGATAAGTAAAAGAATAAGATATAATTTATATAAAGAAAGTACTAGTAGTATAGTAGTTAACTACGTAAATTAATTCCTATTTCTTATCTTATCTTAACTATTATAATAATAATAACTAGCTACGCCTACTACTTATAAGCTACTATATAGTAGCCCTATACTAATATAGGCTACTATTCTAACTCCACGTATTAATACCCTTAAGAATACTTTAATTAGATTAATAAAATACTTACTAACTAAGTTTAACTCTTATAAGTATCCTTTAATTTTTACTTTTTAATATTTAATAAGTTAGATTTCTAACTATTACTACTACTTACCTATTACTATTACTATTACCTACCCGTTACTATCTCTATTATTTACCTATTACTATCTCTATTACTTACTTATTACTATCTCTATTACTTATTAGTTACTATCTCTATTACTTACTTATTACTATCTCTATTATTTACCTAGCTAATTACTATTACTATTATATATATATAGTAGAATTTTAAATATATATCTTAAAATAGCGACGTAGTTAATAGTTATAGGGGTAGATAGCTTAATAATATATTCTACTATTCTAGACTTCCTAATCTAGACTAACTTCTATAGGTAGTTAGTTTAAGCCGGCGATATCTAATATTTATATTATAAGGGCCTACTAGACGCGTAGCTTTAATAGAATAGAGTTAAATAGGGAGGTTATATCTACTACTTACTAGACTAACCTTATAACTAAATATTAGAGAGATCCTACTTATTCCTCTTATTAGCTACCTCTTTTGAGTAGTAGATATTTATTACCTACTTAATAAACTTAGGTACTAAGAACTAACTATTAACGGCGAGGTATTATAATAAGGAACCTCTATTACTTATAAAACTAAAGATACTTATTATTTAAGAAATACCTTTTAATCCTCCCTATAAAATCTTAAGACTATATATACTATAATACGTATAAATTATTATTAGTTTAAACTTATAATCTAAGTATACCTTAAATATAACTAAGTAGGAGAAAGAAATATTAGTTAACCCTAATAATAGTAATAGTAAATATATTAGGGATACTTATAATACTACGTATAATAGGTAATATAAATATATTAATAATATTTATTACTATATAATTATATATCGCGTGGTTATATATAAAGATATTAGATTTTTAGAATAATATATCTAGAATAATATTATATCTACCTATCTAAATCTATTTAGCCTAACTTTAGCCTAATCCTAGCTAAGTTAGGCCGTAATATTATTCTATTATAGCTTAAGGTAATAGGAAGTTACTCTATATATTTATAGCTAGCTAGGGGCGGGTTATATAGGATACGCAACTTAAAACTAGTAGGCCGACTTCCTAAATTACCGAAGTATTAGGTTAGATATTAGAGTACTATTATAACCTAATTACCTATATCTTTAATTAGAAGCTCTAGGAGCTAATAAAAGACCTCTTTAAGTAATATATCCTTAGTATTTATATAGGCTACTATTATATTATTAAGTTTTAGAAGTAACGTCTCTTATATACTTATATTCTCGTTATTATACGGGAAGAGGATTAGATCTAGATAGTTAATAATATTAATAGTATTATTTAAGTATTTATCCCCTCTTAATCTTCTTACTATAATAGAATATCTGTGATTTAGGACCCTAAGCTTATCGCAGCTTATCGGTTAGTTAATAAGTCCCCCAGATTCCTTTCCTAGACTAGCGCGAATATTAAAACTCTAATAATTCTTCCCATCCTACCTATATCTACACCTACGCTCTATGATATTTTCTACTTAAATAAAGTTATATAAGACATCTATAGCTATTTAAAGCTTTAAAAATTATAAAAATTAGTATAGTAGTTTAGAAGATATATCTTTATAAATAAATTTACCTACTAAATTCTATGCGCTAACGGCTAGAATAATTAGATTAATAATAAAAATCCTGTTATTATTTATAAATTACCTATTCTACTACGTCACCTACTAACGTGTCTAATATCAGTCTAAATAGGGGGAAATACCCGTCTTATTACTAGGTATATAATGCTATTAGAATAATCTTTATCGGTCTATTAGTATATTAGCTAATGCTATTATATTTATAGGCTAAAACGTCTAATTTACTCCCTACTATTTACCTTACTTACTAACGTGTCTAATATCGGTCTAAATAGGGGGAAATATCCGTCTTATTACTAGGTATATAACGCTATTAGAATAATCTATATTAGTCTATTAGTATATAGGCTAATACTATCGCATTTATAAGCTACCTACCTACTAAAACGTCTAATATACTCCCTACTATTTACGTCACCTACTAACGTGTCTAATATTAGTCTAAATAGGGGGTAATATATATCTTATTACTAGGTATGTAATACTATTAGAATAATCTATATCACTATATAGGTGTATAGGCTAATACTATTACATTTTATAGGCTACCTACCTACTAACGTGTCTAATATGCTCCCTACTATTCACCTCACCTACTAACGTGTCTAATATCGGTCTAAATAGGGGGACATATCCGTCTTATTACTAGGTATAGAACGCTGTTAGAATGGGTGTATATATCTAATATAGCTAATGCTGTCGTATATATAGGCTATCTACCTACTAACGTGTCTAATATACTCCCTACTATCCACCTCACCTACTAAACGCCAGGTAGTAGGGGTGATTTTCCGACGTAAAAATCTTGAATTTTTACAGGCATTTTCTAGTAGGATAATAATATACTATATAAGTTAGTCTTATAATATATAGTTTATAGTTACTATACTAGCGTCCCTAGTAATAGATATTTTAATTAAGAGAAAAATTATTATAATAAGGCTTTTCTAAAGGATTTTTACTAAGAGACGTCTTTTATATCTAATAGGAGTTATCTTTTCTATAAGTATCTAGTTAGCCCCCCTAAACCTAATTCCTCTATTAATAATAGGTAGGTTATCTCCTATAACCCGTACCTATTAAAGAAATATAGTACCTATATTAATATTAAGATCTATAACTCTATTAGGTCTATTTTTTATCTATATAAATATATTTATAAGGGACCTAATTAGGCTAATATCTCCCTTACTAGGAATTATACGCGTAATAATAATAACCCCGCTTCTAATAGCTAGCCGTAATAGTAAGGGGAGTTAATAGATAAGATTATAGAGTTCTAGTCTACTTACTAAATTAAGTCTATTAAGGCTATTTAGAAGATACTCTTATTTAGTATAAATATTATAAAGCCTTATATAAAGTATTTATAAATCTACCTCCTAGATTAATAGTATACCCTTTTTAAGCTAGCTAATAACTAGGCTATTAATAAGGCCGTTAAATAAAAGTTAATAGATAGTAATAAGCTTTATAAAACTATATTAATAGAGTTTTTTAATATAAATTATCTTACTAAGGAAGCTACTAATAATAGTTAGCTATACCTTTTATAAAATAGAACGGGAAATATCCTACTATTATAAGGGATCTACTTAACTATTTATACGCAGATTTTCCTAAGGTCTTTATATAAAATAAAATAAATAAATATTAAAAAATATATAAAAGGGGGGAGACTCTTAGGTATATTAATTTTATTAGTCTTAAAACTAAGGATCTTTACTATTATTAACTACTCCTCTATTATATTAAGGGGGCTATATTATTTAATAACCTCTAGATAGTAGATAGCTAGCTAATAGGATAGAAGGAGGCTTATATAGAGCTTAAGTTAACTAAAAATAATAGATATACTAATAAGATCCTTAGTAAGGGAAAGGATTTTTAGGGAGGTTATTATTATGACTGATTTATAATGTAGAAAGAAGATGCATTCTCTATATGCAGGAAACCTACCTAAGTACGTAGAGTACGGAAGCCTTCCGCTAGGAAGGCGCGCTAGGTAAATAGCGCTATTTAATAATAGCGATAATAAGTAAATGCCTATAGTAAATGCCCTTAATAAATAAAGCTATCGTCCTAATAGTAACGTGTAGTAGGTATTAGTAGATATGCCTTAATAGAACGCTTGAAGTAAAAGGCTAGGTAAGCCTATAAGGCAGGAAATCTTACTTATATACTAACTACCTACTCCCGAATTCTAATATTAGGGCTATTTACTTCCTTATACTTACGGATAAGATCTAGTATATTTAATAGGCAGTAGTCTAGTATCTATTAGTCGTCCTCCGGTCTATATCCTAGCTATCTAGCGAGGTATTAGGTGGACTAGCTACGGCTATAACGGATATATTATTTCTATAGGAGGCGTTCGATCTTATATTCAACGTCTCTATTAATAATAATAGGAGGGGCAGGTAGATAACGGCGTTAATATAGGTTATCTACTAGATTAGTAGCGGGTTTAAGATATACTATTAAGATAATATTATATATACGTATTATATTAGGTAATTCTAACCTATAAGCGAGACGTCCTATTTATTTAAAGACCTTAAAAGGTCTAATAAACTAAGGACTAAGCTTTTTAGATATAATACTAGGAACCCTATATCCCTTATATAAGTATAGGTTTACGAGGTTACTAATATTAAAGAACTTTACCGTATACTTTAAGTTATAATAGTCTTTTATTATAAGCGAGGTAAAAGTAATAGCGTCTTTTATATTAATATAAGATAGTCTATATTCTATTATAGTAATAGGTACTCGGGATACTTTTATAATATATAATAAGGGCCTTATTAGTAAGGTAGTTATTACTTCTAGTTATATATAGTCTACCTTAGGCTTTAATAAATCTAGTGCCTCCCTTATTTAAAATCCGTAGAGTACTTTAGTAGGTATCTTATCTATAGACGTATATTTAGTAGAATTATTAAGAGTAGCCGTTATTCTAGGAAGAAAAGATAGTTATAAAGAATTATATTTAATAGTAGTAATATAGTACTAAAGGGCTATCTTAATAGTCTAGTTTAATTATTCTAATTAACTATCTATCTAAGGGTACTAGGCCGCCGAGTAAAGTAAATTAACTTTTAGATAATAAAAGATACTCTATTATAGCTATACTACGAATTTCTAATTATAGTCTAAGATTATTACTTAAGGTAAATCCTAGTTAATATTAGCTAATCTATTAAGTAACCTTACTACTTAATCCTTTACTATCTAGGTTATCTTACCTAGAATAAGGGTAATAGCCTTAGAGAATTTATATATAACCGTTAAGACGCTATTAAAGCCTTCCGTAGTTATAGGAAGTATTAAGATAAAGTTAATAGTAATTATATAGAAAGGCTAAGTAGGGGTTAGGATAGGCTATAATAACCTATACAGCTTATACCGCGGCGTCTAGTTATACTAGTATTATAGGTAATACCTAATAAACTTATAAAGCTTCTTAGAAAGGTTATAGATATATAGGCCTTTAGTAAGCCTTTTATATATACGGGCGTAGCCCGGATATCCTATTTTATTATATACTAGCTTAAATATATCTACTTTTATAGTAGATAGAATATATAGACGTAGCCCCCGTTTATTATCTTTAAAATATAAAACCTAACTAACGAGCTTATATACTAGGGTTACAGCGTTATTACTAAGGTCCTTATTTTATATAACTATTTAGATAACCCTTACCTATTAAGGCTTATAATAGCTGGTAATAATTTAATTATAGAAGGGTTTACTTATTTCTATTAAGCTAATAGGGAAGTATCTTATAAATAAGGTATCTAATTCGCCTTCTATATCTTACTATAGATAATATTCACGGCTTACTAGTCTTAATAAGGTATTAGGTACTATATTTACCTTACCTACTTTATAATAAACGTCTAGGCGAAATCGCTATAGATATTCTAATATTCTAATAAGGCGGAGATTAAGTTTTTTAGTTAATACTATATTTAAACTCGTCTACCTTACTATTAATACCGTAGCTAAGTAATCTATATAGATAATTATAATAGGCTTTTATATTACTTTAATTATATAACGGACCTTCTTAATAACTTATATTAATCCTACGACTTTAAGTTTAGTAGGCTAATACCTAATCTTAGCGTTAGTAAGTAAATAACTAAGAAATAAGATAGGTTACTAAGATTTTTACTTAGGGAACTTAGGTAACCCTACTATTATAATTATAGAAGAAGAGCCTTATTTATAAGCGCCCTTAATAGTATAGTAGATAATAGCTCTAAAACTAAATTTCTTACTTATATCTAGATTAATAAATAGTTAACGCTACTTATTAAAGTAGTAGAAGATACTTAGGGAAGTAAAAAGCTTTTATAGATAGTAAAAGGTATTTAATTCTTTAGGCGTAGGCACTAAAACCTTTAGTCTACTAGCTATTTTCTTATATATATTACCCCTAACGGTAATTAACTTTATAAGTAAAGTCTTATATTATAATAGAGGCTTTATAATAGTAGCGTAGAATACTATATACTACCTATTATAGCCTATTATACTAAGGTATTTCTTAAGCTAACCTAGAGTATCTAGGAATATAAGTATAGTAATAGCTATAAGTTTCTTATCCGCTATTAATAGATTAAGCGTATTAACCCTTTACCTAAGTAAACGGATAGAGGAGTATCTAAGAAATAACTTTTTAGGAGATAAGTATATATTATACTTATCTAGTTTACTAAAGACTTTATAGAGGTACTTAAGATATTCGTTTAATAAGGTAGAGAAAATTACTATATTATCTATATATATACGGTAAAAGTAATAAAACTCCCGGAGTATAGTATTAATTATACGTTAGACGTACGCCGGAGAGTTCCTAAAACCTATAATAGGGATATTAAATATTTCCTAGCCTCTATAAGAAGCTATTATAAGATGATACCTATAGTCTTACTTTACCTACTATTAGTAGAAGAAGCTTACCGTATTAATAGTTAAAATATATAAAGTATTTTAAAGTAAGGTAAGAATTTTTAACTAGAGAGGAACGGGGTAGGTATTAGGTATTATAATCTTGTTTAATGCCCTGATATTAATAATAATACGGCCTTTTAAGCCGTTAGGCGTATTTCACTAAATAATAAAGTAAGGGAAGGAAAACGGCGTAGACGTATTCGTCTATTCTAACCCTCCCTAAGAATAAAGCTTATTAAATTCTATATTAATTACTTCTTTATCTCTCTAACTAAGAGGGTATACCCGTACTTAACCCGGTTTATATAATTCTTCCTAATTATTAAGTAAGGGAGTTTTTATATATTAAGACTTAGGAATGCTAATAATATTTCTTATATCTTTCTAAAGATTAGGAAATTTATTAACTATAGTAGTAATTAAAGTAGCTACCTAGGGTATAGTACTATAAATTATAACTCCGGTGGGATAGTATATCTTTACTAGGGGTAATATATTAACTTATAAGGTATTAAGGGTCTTGTTTACTTACGGACTACTTATTATAGCTATAAAGGCTGCTGTAGTAGTAAGTAAACCGCGTATACTAAACCTTGCCTATCTAGTTATCTTAGTAGGGGGTTTACTCGCGAGAGCTTTATTATTAGGGTTAATAGGAAAATAACCCGCTAATTTATATTCTATAACCTTACTAAGGGCCTAGTTACGCGTAAGTATAATAGGGCTATTAGTATTATTACGGACGAATATATAAGATATTACCGTATTAATAATATAGGTATATAGTAAAAGATTATTTAAAGTATTAGGTTTAAAAATAAAATCCTAGTCCTAAGGTAATTTTAATAACTATTATTGAGAACTAGAAATTAGTATTATAAAATTACTATAAGGTGGAATAGTTATTCGTTTCTTAATAAATACTAAGGTAGTAATACGGGGACCCTAATTAATAACTATAATAGGTATCCTTATATTTTAATAGGACCTAATCTTTACTAAGTTATTACTAAAGTTAATAACTATTCGCTTGGGCTTTAAGATATCTACGGTAATAAGTGCCTTAGCTAATAGATTATCTATAATATAGAACTCATATTCTATTAATATAACTATTCTATTAAGGCTCTTAACGAATATAGGGATTTTAGTAAATTTACTAGCGTTATATTTCTTATTGCTAATACCTCTTACCGTTATAAGTGTTAGTATCTTTTCTATTAAGTCTTATAGGTATCTATTAAGTAAGAAGTCTCGATTAATTAGACTTACTTGAGTACTAGTATCGGCGTAGATATAATATTTAATACTATTAGCTAAGAAGGTAACGGGTATAGTAATATAGTAATACCTCCGAAAGCTATAGCCTTTAATAGTAATATCCTTAGAATTAGAGTGGATAACTATAGATAATCTACCTAATTTATCTACCTTAGTAGAGAAGGTAGGGGTTATAGAAGGCTTTATATAGCTAGATTAGATATACCTATATAAGGCATTATTTAATTTAAATATTAAGGCACAGGTATAATATATTAGTTTAGGTAACTTTAGATTTATAAAGTAATTTTCTACCGTGTTATTAATACTTAATTTATTGATAGTAGTAGAGCCTAAAGGCTCTAGTAGAGACTAGTCTTAGTCTACCTATTAATCTACCTAAGACTAGTTAATACCTTAATAGTACCCCTCCTTATAAGTATTATATTATACTTAATTATTAAGGACCTTATTATTATTATTTTCCTCCTCTTTATCTTTAGCGCTTACTTAGTAGGCCCGGTTATTATAAGGACGTGAAGTATTTACTTAGAAAGGCTTATTCTAAAAGGGTGGCTTATAGTAGGGATTCTTACTATTAACGTTATTCTATTATATCCTAGCTATTATATTTATGTTTCCGCTAGTAATTTATAACTATTAGCGTCCTCTAGGTAAAATCCTTACTTAGACGTTTTATAACTACTATTAATTATTATTATTACGATTTTATAAGTTATAGAAAGGATTACTAAATAGCCTATTTCTATAAGGATTTAATAGGTTATTATAAGGTCTAAAATTATTACCGTACTAGCTATTCTACTAATATAGATTTAAATTAAAAGGAGGATAATTAAAATTAGAATTCTACTAACCTTATTTACTAACTTATAGCTATTTTACTTATAATAAGGACCTTATTACGTCTATAGAAGGCTTCCTATATATATTAAACTAGATGTCTTTCTCGTAGCGAAGCTCTATAAGAAGGCTATTAATAGTAGACTTCTTAGTTAGATAAGGTAAAGTCTATTGTAATTCTCCGTCTATATATTTATACGCTAACCTGACTTATATATCCTCTGTAGAGGTAAAGCTAGCGTTTTTACTATTAAGAATAATTATATTAACGTAGTTAGCTAGGTTATAATAATTTCTTATATCTTTAATTATATATCGGACTAATTTAAGTAAAGCTAGTAACTTACCTAAGGAGTTATAGAATCTTACTTTAAGACTCTTATACTATTAATTAATACTATTAGGATTATTATATAAGCCGGAGTAGCTGAGTTTATTAAGCTAATTAGTATACTATTCGTCGGTAGTACTAAGTAAGTAGGAATCTATATTCTACCTTAAGACGGTAGGATCTATATTAGCTACTTTAACTTAGAGGTAGTTAGTAAAGCTAAAGATACTATAATAGATATTATAATTATCTTTTACTTTAATAGGTATTACCTATAAGTCGGGATTAAAGTATCCTATATTACGAGGCCTAAAGGTAGAAGTAGATAAATAAGGTCCTTATTAAGGACCTACTATTATAGGCTATAGATTACCTAGTTATATCTAATTAAATATATATATGGCTTAGGTAATAATACTAGCTATTTCGGTTTACTAGGCCTCTAAGAAGGTAGTAGTAGCTATGCTTAATACTAGCGTTAGTATCTTAGACGGTAGGGGTATTAGGGTAGGTTTAAAGCTTACTAGGATAATATTTATCCTCTTAAGCTTGATATACTAGACTTATATATTAATATTAAAACTATATTTATTAACTACCTACTTAGGCGGGAAGCGTACTATAATAATAAGTAACGATACTTACCTAGTACGCCGTAAGGTAGTAGACGTAGTAGATAATTCTAGGGTATTATTATCCTTAGGATTAGGAGGTAAGTCTTCTAGCCGTAGATAATATATAGTAAAGAACTTAAGTACTCTCTAAGACCTTATTATAAGCTTATTAGTAATAGGGCTACCGCTCTTAAGAAATAAATTAATCTCGTATAATTAACGGATTACTTAATTAAGGAGTACTAGATTAGGAGCCAGCTTATTAATTATATACTACCGGTAAGGTAGAATAATAGTAAGTGGTAGATATTACCTTTTACTTTAGAGAAGAAGTGGTGAAGGTAACGGTAGGAGACTATAAAGGTAAGGAATAAGTAAATATACCTAGATATAGTATTTCTAGTAATAAGGGCCTTAATACCTCGTTATTTACTTTAATAGCTAATAGACTTAGCTTAGGAGCTAATAGACTAGTAGCCTTTATCTAATAGTAGGGATATAATAGCGGGGAGCGGAAGGCTATTAAGGACTAGTACTATAAGGCTAGTACTATTAGAGCTAGTAGTTCTTGTTAATATAATTATAGTACTTAGTAACGTTAGAATAAGATCTATAGTATTACTACCACATATTATAACTGATTTATAATATAAAAAGAAGATACATTCTCTATATACAGGAAACCTACCTAAGTGCGTAGAGTGCGAAAGCCTTCCGCTAGGAAGGCGCGCTAGGTAAATGGCGCTATCTAATAATAGCGATAATAAGTAAATGCCTATAGTAGTTATAGGCTACGTAGTCTTTTTATATTAGTATTAATTAAACTCTAACCTACTAATACCCTTATATTATAGAATAAATATAAGGAGTATATCTTAAATAACTACTTATACCTCCTATAATAAGATTTTTTAATACTTTAAATACTAGATAATTATTATAAGTAATAGTTATTTATTAAATAGTACGCGCTTTATCTTATTAACGGCTAATTAGAATATTAATTAAGCCCTAAATATATTAAGGATCTAGCCTAATATAACCTACCTATTTTAACTATCCTATTTAATAATTTTAACGATATTGTAAATAGACTTTTATAGGAAGAAATATCTTACTAAATTACCCCTAATAAAGCTAAGGTCTTATAAAATAGGCTAAATACTAACTAATACTATACTACTAATTATATTATTACCGCTATTAACGCTAATACTAATAATAAATTTAGGGCTCTAAGTATACTATTCTTCCTTAATAGTACTAGGGGGACTAGTAAGATAATAGTTTATAATACTATTATAAAAAGGCTATATTCCTAGTAAAAGGTTACTCTAATAGTAGTATCTTCTAATATTATATTAATACTATTATAAGGAGGTTAGATAGCTTACTTATAATTTAAGATACCTCTAGACTCTAATACTACCTCTTTATATAAGATTAAAAGGGGACTAATCTTATTAAGTTAATTAAGTAAGCTTATATTATCTTTTAGGATAGGTCTCCTATATAGAGTTAATATAATATAAAAGCTATTAGTTATAGCCTTTAAGATATCTATAATAATAACTAGGCTTATTTTAGGGGTAAGGTAGTCTACTTTTATAGCGACTTCTAATAAATACTCCTAGTTATTCTAGGAGGATCTAGTAGCTAGGTTATTAAGGCGTATCTTTAAAAGGCCTATTTCTAGAATAAGGTTATATATTTAAATCTTACTATTAATAAATAACTTAGTAATCCTAACCTAATAGATATTATATATTATAAAATAAGACTATTTATAAGCGATCTCCTCGCTATTAATAATAGTATTAATATCTAGAAAAGCCCTACTACTAATAAAGACGTATCGTATTAGAATTATAGTTATACCCCTAGAAATACTATTAATAATTTAGTTAAGAATATCTATACTAATATTAGGATAAATATCTCTTAAAAAGTTTATCTATTAAAACGGGCTATTCTTACTATTACTAATAAAGATATTACTAATATTAATACTAAGATAATATTATATATCCCTAGTAATATAATAATATACTAGAGTATTAATTATACTATATTAGAAGAAGATAATAAACTCTTCCCCCCTAAGTACTTTTATAGGTTTTATAAACCC
>JAABUV010000787.1_pt1 | contig 47790 bp, 49 predicted proteins | sample 5559971 | NCBI WGS metagenome assembly JAABUV01 (sample SAMN10711881, study PRJNA513362) | rock metagenome | isolation source: Antarctica rocks | place: Antarctica: Victoria Land, Knobhead nord | collected 2015-12-19 | reverse complement strand
CAAATGTGCTGGGTGCCAGCGGCCGCGCCGCGCTGACAGGAACAGCGCGCAGCGGGCCGGAGGGCGTCTCGGGAAGCCGCACCAGGATACCTGTGATGTTGGCCGTCCAGCCCTTCTTGACGAACTTGTTGAACTTTGTCTGCAGCCCCCAGCACACAAATGCCACGTCAGGGCCGCGACGCTGTCGCACAGCCGTGCTGCACACAGCGCAGGCCGAGGCTGCCATGTGACACGCGGGGCGGCGGCAAAGGCGCGCGTCTGTGCCCACGCACGAGCGGCGCGCCGGCGCAACAGGGTCAATGGCGGGCGCCCTCTGCTGGAGCACAAGCAGTCATCGCACACGAAGCAGCTGCGGCGCGGTGAGCGCCAGGGGCCGGCAGGCGCGATGGGCGCACGCCGACAACGCTCAATCAGCAGATGCCTCCTGCGCTCTGACTGCTAGGATGGCAAAGCTTAGGGTGAGGTTAGGGTAGGGCACGGCGCCGACCTGCGTCTCCTTCTCGAACGCGAGGTAGAAGTCCTGCTCCTCGGGCGTGAACTGCGCGAAGGTCGGCAGCTTCACGGCGGGCGCCAGGTCCACCAGCGGCCGGCCCGCGGCGTCCAGATCGGCCTTCATCCGCCGCAGCGTCACCGCCTGGGCCGGGCGCCCCGTGTTCTAGGTTCCGAGTAGGATGACCCTACCTTACCTAAACCGCCACCGCCTAAGCCGGCGCACGCGGGGTGGCGCCGGGCAGCGGTTCTGCGCAGGCCTGATGGCTGGCACCGCTTTTTGCATGTAACGGGCGGCGCAGCGTGGCGCCGCTGCTGAAGGCGCGACATGCTGCGCACACCAGTGCGGCCGGATCTGAACGCACTGTGCCAGTGCGCGATTGCAGATACTTCACACCCACGCATGCAGGTTGACCAAATGGTGGCGCATGGACCACATGCGCTACCAGCAATTTGGCTACAATCTGACCACAGCGTGGATGCCTGCGTGAAGAATGCAAACTACCATTGTGAGCTGCACACACAGCAGAAGCGCTGTTCACAGGAGGAGAACGGCCGTGTCCTCACTGACGGACGATGCGGAAAGGCCCCGCTGGGGGCCAGCGCGCATGCAGCGCCCGCCCGTCGGGTGCAAAGCAGGGCGCGCGCCTTCACGCCCGTAGCCAGCGCGTCGTAGCCCGCCTGCAGCCGCTGCGCGCAGACGTAGGGGCTGTACAGCTCGGCGTACAGCTTGACGGGCTCGATCTTGTCCGCCACGTACCAGTAGAAGAAGGCCTGGTCGTCCCAGGGGCTGCGCGTGGGGCGCCGCGGCCACTTTGCTACCATAACCCTAACCCTGACCCTGATATCTAGTAAGAAACCCTGCAGCGGCGCGGCGGCACCCGGCCAGCGCCCTGGCTGACTCTTTAGCGCGCTGGGCCGGCGCGCAAGCCGCTGGCGGCGCAGAGCCACGCCCCCCGCTTTGGGCGCGCGTGCTCCCCCAAGGCGGGAGGCGGGCGCCCGCTGCGTGCCATGCGGCACGCAGCAGGGTCGTAAGTGGCCCATGCAGCACAGGCTGCAGAGCACGCTGCCAGGCGTGTCCGCACAGGAGCCACCAGGGCGCGGCTGCACGGAGTGTGCCATGATGCGCCTAGAGGGGCCACGCCCTCAGCACACGCACAGCACGCACAGGTCGACGGGGCGCGCTCGGGGCGCCTGCGAGCGCAGCAGAGGGCATCTGGGCAACACCGTACCCTAACCCTAGCCAGGCGGGCGGCGTACTGGTGGCGGAGGAAGGCGAACAGCGGGAAGTAGTCCGATGCGTGGTTGACGAGCGGCGTGCCCGTCAGCAGCCACCTGTGCCGCAGCGGGCGCAGCGCGCTCGGGGGGCGGCCGGGGGCGCAGTTCCCCGGGCGAGCGACGCGCTGCCTGCAGGCCTGCCAGCCAGGGCGCTGCCGGGCATGTCCGCAGCGGCGCCAGCAGGAGAGGCACATCGCATGGGCGGTGACGGCGCAGGCTGCGCGCGGCCCGGCCCACCGGCGCAGCAGCAGCACGGCCGCATGCACCGGCGCGCTGGCGCGTCATGGGCGTCTGAACTCTGCGGCACCCCCATGCTCTGCCTGGGGCGCGAGCACCCCAGGCGCACCGGTTCCTGGCCGTCAGCTCCAGCGCGGCCTTCGCTGACTGCGCGCACACGCGTGCATTTCAGCGGCCCGACTCGTGACCGCGCGCGCGGCCTCGCGGCCGCTTCCCACAGGCCCGCAGCCCGTTTTTCCCAGCCGCGCTGCTGCCGCCTGGTCTTGCAGTTCACGAGTGCAGGGCTGCAAACACTGTCTCTAACCCTGCCCTAACCCTACACATATGAGACGTCCCAGCGCGGGCCCCACGCGCCTGCGTGCTATAGTTCCGGATGGTGTGCGCCTCGTCCAGGACGGCCCTGCGCGCGTCACGGCTGCGCGTTGGTGCAGGCCAGCCGCCCGGAGCGACTCGCGCAGCGCTGGCGCCGTGCCAGGGACAGACAGAGCTCCAACGCGCAACCGCAGCAGTGCGGACGGGCGCCCGCAGCGCGCCCTGCTCGTGCACAGGCATGCGCAGGCGCAGGCACGCCGGAGCGCAAGTGGCGACGCGCGCGGCAGCAAGAGCCTGGGCCGCCGGAGCTGGCAGCGCGCTGCGCCAACAGAGCAGCCAGCACGAGGGGCACATGGCAGCAGTGTGGTGCGCGCAGCGCGGGGCGCGCGCCGGTGCCAGGGCACGGCAAACACGCCCGCGGACGGCTCGGGCCCGCGCGGTGCAGGCCCGTCCGCGTGCCGCTGGCGCAGCAGCGCCTGCTCGCGCCCGTCCATGACCAGCACCGCGTAGGTTGTCACGACGACGTCGTGCGCGTCCAGCGCGAGCGGCGGCAGCAGCTTGCGGCGCTGCGCGCCATGGTACTTGGCCACCGTCAGCGCGGGCGCCTTCTCCCGGACCTCGGCCACCCACTGGTCCACCTGGCGCGCGGCAGGCGGCCGCGCGTCGACGCGCGCCCTGGCGTCATGCGATGCCGCCTGCACCCAGTAGCCCAGCCCCAGGGGCGCGGCCCCGCTCCGCGCCGCGCCGCGCGTTACTGTCGCCGCGCCGGCCCGCGACTGCGCCGCCCTGCACAACCAGCCGCCCTCAAAAGCACGCGGCCGTCGGGCCCTGCCACTGTGGAAAAGCTGCGCAGAGCCCTGACTGGGTGATCCCATCTGTCCTGGCCGGGCCCGCGGCGCACCACGCCGAGCGGGCAGACGACGAGCGTGCGCCGGCCCGCGCGCCCGGCCGCGCTCCGCGCGGCGTCCGGCGCCGGCGGCGGCCTGCCGCAGGCACGTGTGAGCTGCACGGCGGGAGCGCCCGGCCCTCCTGAGCTCATGCGCCCCGGCCCGCGCGGGGGCGCTGTGTCAGCGGCGCCGCGCGCTTGCCGGTGAGGCCGCTGGCGCGCGCCTCACGGCGTCACGCCGCCGTGCTCCGCACTTCCCGGCACTGGCCAACAAAAAAAAAAAAAAAAAAAAGCAGCATGCAGCCACCCGCGCTGCCTCAGGACCTGTGCGGGCGGGCCGGGAGGGCGCGCCCGCGGGCGGGGCCGCCGGGGCCGCCGCGGCGCTCGTTCCCGCTCGCGGCCGACGCGGCGCGGCCCCGCTGCGCGGCCTCGCGGCGCCTGTCCGTGGCTTCCTGCGCGCGCGGCCGCGTCCGTGACGCCGATGCGGTCGCTGTCGGGTCTGCTGTGCGCTGTGGGCTACGGCGTGGCGCGCGCGGCTGACGCCACTGGCCGCCCGCGTCGCACGCGCGGCCTGCCTGCCGCGGCCTGCGCGATGGGGCCCCGGCGAGGCGCGCGCGCGCGCCTGGTGCTTGCGCCAGTCGCGGCACTTGGCGCACGTGCAGGTGTCGGGGTTGACGCCGCGTCGGCGGCAGGGCTCGTGCTGCCCCTCGCGCGCGCGCTTGGCGCCCGCGCGCGCGCCCGCGCTGGGCGGGGCGCCGCCGCCTGCCGCCGCGCCTGCCGCCGCCGGCGCACCGCCTGGCAGCGCGCGGGTGGCGCGTCAGTGCCAGGCACGAGACAGCGCGCACGGCGACGCGGCGCCGCATCCGCGCACCAAGCGCCTCTGCCCGCACAGCATGGGGTGAGCCGCGCCTCCGCCGCGCATGCCTGCAGGCAGACACTACCTGCACGTTCGATGGCCGGCAGCCCTCGCAGCGCTCGGCCCCGCATCCACACAGCCCGCACGAGCCCACACAGCAGCCGGCACGTCCCTGTTGCCCACGCGCTGCTGTGCAGCCTGCCTGGGGCGCGCCCCCTGGGCGCCGCACCGGCAGCCGCCCCTGGGTCCGGTCGGGCGCCGGCCTGCCCGCCGGCCGCCCTGGCCGCGCGGGCCTCTGCGGCGCGCCTGCGCTCCGCCTCGGCGGCGGCGCGCTGCGCGCAGGCCTCCTCGTACCGCCGCGCGCCCGCCTCTGCGCCCCGCATGGCGTCCTGCGGCGTCCGCGCCGCCGTGAGTGGGGTGGAGCACACGCGCGCTGCCCGCCGCACTGGCGGCCAGCCGGTGGGCGGGCCTCGCTCGCAGACACTGCGTGCAGGAAGGCGAGCACGTTGGCGCCCACCCCGTCACGCAGTGCGCACGCGACGGCGCGTGGTGGGCCGCGGGGGGGCGCCGCACGCGCTGCTCGGCCGCGGACGGCGGGTAGGACCAGACGAGCGCGATGACCTGCACGGTCTTGCCGGTGCCCTGCTCGTCCGCCAGGATGCCGCCGCGCACGCCCGCCGCGTCCGCCTCCCGGCGCGCCATCCACCTGGCAGGCGCCGCGCGCCCAGGGTGAGCCGCACCGGGCGCCCGGCTCGCGCGCGCCGGGGCGGCATGGCAGGCTGCCGCGCTGCGCCGCACACGCTCTGCCGACCGAGGCGCCGCGCTGCAAACTCTCCATGCTCACGCCCGGGTGCCTCGGTCGCGTGTTCCGGCTGTGACAGGGCACCGCCGGCCGCACACGAGGCGCGCCGACGGAGGCGGGCCGCTTCCCACGCTGGGAATAGCTGCCAGTTCAGCAAACCGCACACTTTGACCTCCCCCGGCCCTGTGCGCCGCCGTGAAGCGCCGGCCCTGCAGCCGCCCGGTATGGCAAAGAGCGCGGGGCCGCACCCCAGGCCCTGCTTCTGAAAGGGCTTCAGCGTGAAGGCCAGGCCGGCGGCCGGCTCCACCTCGGGCAGGCGCCTGTGCGCGCCCTGGCCCGCCGCCACGTCCTGCGCGGTGCGGCTCGCGAGTGCTGTTGGTCTGAAAGCATACGCCAGTCCCAGCCCTAGCATGCCCAGCAGCCCGGCGCGGCTCCGCCCGAGCGCCCGGCCCCACCAAGGCGCCCTGCGGCCTCGCGCCCGCCGCCGTCGCGCAGCCGGCGCCGGCCGGGCCGCGGGCAGCTACTGGGCGCGGCCCGCAGGGCGCTCGGCCACCCCACCCGGCTCAGTGCTGCACCCTATCATGCGCCCTGCATACGCCCGTCGCCGTGCACCCCTCCCGCAGACGGTGGTCACCGGCGTGTCAGCGGCTTGGCTCCTGTCACAAGTGCCCACAGGGCGGAGCAGGGAGCCACGGCGCCCGGCAGCAGGCACAGAGGGCGTCGCACCCGCAGCGCCTCGTCCGCCCGCTGCTCTGCCGCGCGCACGTCCGGCCCATGGCCGCCGCCGCCGCCTGGGGCGCCGACGCCCGGGGCGCCGCAGCGCGGCCCTGCCGGGCGCGGGGGGTGCTGCGCCATCTCCGAGCCACCTGCAGGCGTCGGGGGCACGTTGCTGCCGGCAACGGAGGCGGGCGCGCACGCGGGCCCGGGCGCGGCGCGCGGGGCGCCGTCGCCGCGTCCTTCCTGCGCCGCCCCGCCGCTGGCGCATGAGCTGGCTGCCTCCGAGCCTGCCGGCGCGGGCGCGGCGGCCCTCGGCGGCCGCACGGGCGCCCCGGAGGTGGACCCGTCGGCGATCTCCGTTTCTTCGGCTGGGCGCACGGCGCGGTTGCCTGCGTGCGCCGCACCCGGCACTGCGCCGGGCTCCCGACCTCGGCCCGTGGCATTGCCGGCCTCGAGGCCAGGGGCGGGGGGCTCAGGCCCCGCCACGCCCGCCGCCCCGGCGGTGGACGCGTCGGCAATCTCCGTCTCTTCGGCTGGGCGCACGGTGGGGCCGCCGGCGTGCGCCGCGTCCGGCGCTGCGCTGGGCTCCCGACCTCCGCCCGTGGCATTGCCGGCCTCGAGGCCAGGGGCGGGGGGCTCAGGCCCCGCCACGCCCGCCGCCCGGCTGGCCACGGCGTCGCCCGCGCTGCACGCGGCCGCGCCGCTCCGCTGCGGCTCCCCGTCAGAACCGCCGGAGCTGGTGGGTCCCGTGCAGCACGCCAGGCCCTCGAGGTAGCTGCGCTGGGCCGCTGCAGGCCCGCACGCCAATCGGCGGAGCCCATCGGGTGACCTCTGCCGCCGTGGACGGGAAAGTCACGAACGCCTGGCGTGTCCCCTGGCGCTCTCCAGGATGGGCCAAACAAGCACACACAGAGCAGACCACAGCACACGCGCAAGCAGGTGTGAGCATCTGTCATGCCTGTGTTTGCCAATGCCCTTTACCTGCTGCAGTCATGGCCCCTGGGACGTGCGGCGCTCGAGTGTCGCAGGCAGCACCCACTATGTGCCAAGCGTGACTGCTGGGGCAATGGGCGTGCTGCAAAGGTAGAGCAGATCAAGGCGTTAACCCGACTTGCATGGGTGTGCAGCACGGGCGGGCACCTGCCGCTTGCAGTGCCTATGTGACTAAGTGGCAGCGCGCTGCCGCCCGCACTTCCGTGCAGCGCGCAGCATTTGCTGTCAGACGCTCTGCGCTTGCTCCGCTCGCTCCTAGTTACATCTAACGGCCTCTAAACTGTATATATATGGCTCAGACAAGTCTGTGGTTTCCCCTAGAGGCTCGTATGCCCAATGTCTTCTTGACGCATGCAGGCCACTTGGAGTGGGCAATCTCAGGTACATTCCCAGGTAGCAACGGCGGAAAACGGCGGCCCCACAGGACGTCTCTCGTCTCGAGGAGGCAGCGCCAGCGGTGGGGTGGTGCACGTGAAGGGTCTCGGCGAATAAAATTCAAAATATGCCGGCCAACATGCACGTTTACGCCTTCGCTCCATTTAGAAACATGGGAGAATACCCATGACCCAGAGCCATGACCCAACACAAATTCCAGCCCACGCTATTGCAGACTGTTTGTCTCAGATGCCTGGACAACCCAATGGACAACCCAGAGCCCACCACTGCATAACCTGTGCTTTGATATGCATCACTCACCCCATGCTGACCCGCAAAAGACATGAGAAACATACAACCCAGTACAAATCTGTGCCTCTGCAGACGCATTCTGATTGTACAGCAGCTGTTTGTTTGATCTTAACTACCTCCCAGCCTCCCTCCTTACATTTCACATGCAGGTGCCAGCGGGCACACTGCCAGTATAAAAGAATACTGCCCACCGTTGCAGCCGCCCACCACCAGGTGCGCCAGCTGCCTCAGCGTGTCAGCGGCACGCTGCACAAGGCAAGCTTGCTGCGGTCAGGGTGCAGGCATGGGTTGAGCGCAGTTCAAGCCTGTGCGTGGCCACATGGCATATGCATTTGCAAAGCTCCAAAGTTTGGACTCCAAACAATAATAAGGGGCGAGCTTCAACTCAGATTGAGGCCAGCTGCCAGAGGCTGAACAACAGCCGGCGCAGGCGCGGCCGCCTGAGGCGCGGCGCGCGGCTCAGCGGATGAGCCGCGCCAGCAGCTTCTCGGCGCCTAGCAGCGTGTGCGCGGCCTCGTGGCTCACGCGCTCGCTGACAAACGTGAACACGGGCGAGGCCTCGATCCAGGGCGCGGCCAGCGTGAGCGCATCCGCCAGCGTAACCGCCCACGCCAGCAGGCACAGGTTCTGGAACAGCGAGGTCAGCCCGCGGCGGCCCACGCCCTGCATCAGGTGCCCGATGTCGCAGCCCTCTGCGCCGCCGCGCGCCCCGCTCGTGAGCACCGGGCATGCATCAGGTTTGTCACTATGTGATGGGTGCAAGCAGAACGTGTTTGCACAGCGCCTCGGCATCCCCATGCCGTCCTGCACGGGTTCGTCGAAGCCTCGCCTCGTCATTGTAAGCATGCGGGCTTTGTTATTGAAAATCACTATGTGATGACCGCGCAGCTATTTTCCTCAGCGCGGTCCACAGCGTCAGTCGCGGGCGCACCGATGAAGAGGATGCGGTCGAAGCTGTGCGAGGCGCCGGCGACAAACGTGGCCGCCACCAGCTTGTGCGCCGCGTTGATGGCCTCCGACACAGCCTCGCCGGGATCGTCCGAGCACAGATTAGCCACCGCTGCACGCGCCGCGTAGCGCTCTCAGCCAACGCCCACACCTGATGCGATGGGCGGTGCATTGTGTACATGGCGCCTTTCTGCGCTCAAGTAACCCTCAGAGTGTGACCAAGGGCCGCAGCCGCTCCACCCCAGGCAGCCCAGCCAGCGCCTGCAAGCCTGCCGTGCTCTCGGGTTGCAGACCTAGGCAGGAGGCGCTGGGTCAGGCGCGGCAGGCCGGGCGCGGCCGCCGGACCGCCGGCAGCCCCCGGGGGCGCACCCAGCAGCCCGGTGGCGCAGCCCTGCAGCGCGAGCGCGGCGCCGGCGGAGGTGGCGGAGTGCATGCAGATGCGCAGCAGCTGCTTCTCGCCGCGGCAGAACGCGTACTGCGGCAGGCTGCAGTCCAGCGGCTCGTCCGGGTGCTCCGTGCTCAGGCTCATGGCCAGGTAGGGCTGCAGCGCCTGCGAGCGCCTCACAGAGTTAAGGTTAGGGCGGCAGGCTGCAGTCCAGCGGCTCGTCCGGATGCTCCGTGCTCGGGCTCATGGCCAGGTAGGGCTGCAGCGCCTGCGGCGCCCCGCCCGGCTCTGCCGCCTTGGCATTTGTGATAATGGCGCCGCTGAGCCGGTCACGACTGTTGGCTGCGCCAAGGACGGCCGCAGCGCCTGCATCATCGACATCTTGCAACCCCAAACGCGCTCAGGCCCGCCGAGTCACTCGTTGATGCGGGAGGTAGGCAGAGCGTGCTCACATGGCAGGCCGGCGCAGGCCTGCCGTGTGAGGTGACGCCGGACCCCGCACCGCGATATCTGGGCGGCGGCTTGCGCCGCAGGAGAGGACGCGACTCGCGCTGGCACACATAGAAGAGGAGGGGTGGCTGCATGTCTGCCACTCATCGTGCACGCTCTCAACGTGCCCGGCAGCCCCGCAACAGAGAGTGAGCGAGCTCGCACCGCATCCCGCGATCCAAGCTCACGGCCGACTGTGCGACCATGTCGCAGGCGGGCCGCGCATATATAGGGATAGGATGAGGGTAGAGGGCATGCGCACCGCGGCGCGCCCCGCGTCGCTGGGCGGCTCGTACTGCGCCAGGTGCCCGAGCGCGATGCCGACCGCCAGCCGGTCCAGCAGCGGCAGCTCGGCCGCGCACAGCTCGGCGAGTGGGCTGTCGCCGCAGCCGCGGTATGCGGCCAGCGTGGCCTCGATGTCGTCCAGGCGGCCCGCGTGCACGTGCAGCACCCACCACATCGCGCTCGAGCGCACCACTGGCGCGCCGGCGCGGCCGCCGCGTCAGGCACCCCGGCCAGCAGCAGGGGCGGGTGCTTACCGAGGCATGCAGGGCGGCCAGTGCCCCAGCACCCAAAGTGCACACTCACCACAGCAGCACACCGCCGAGGAATGCGCTCCAGCATGCGCTCGCCGCTCGCAGCATCGGTCTGGTTGAGAAGCAGCGTATGGTGTGCCCTACGTTCAGCTGCCGTAAGGTGTTTATATCTGCCGCCCATGGTGTGCAGGCCCGGCGGCTCACCGGCCACGCCGAAGAAGAGCGCCGACGCGATCCAGACCAGGTCCGGCCACTTGGCCGCCGCCTCCAGCGTCGTCACCGTGCTGACGGCCAGGCTCGCGATGACCAGCTGCTGGAACACCAGCCCCAGCCGGTTGATGCCCTGCCGCCCGCGCGCGCGCCCAGCTCAGATGCCGGGCACGCAGGGTGGCAGGCAGGTCGGTTGATGCCCTGCGGCTCACACGCGCGCCCGGCTTGGCGCCGGCGACGCAGGGCGGCAGGCAGAACGGCAGCGCGCACAGCCCGGTGGAGCACAACGTCTGGGCATGCGCGCTTGGGGGTTATAGCGCTTGACCCTATCCTAAACCTAACCCTACCCTAAGAAGGGAGCGGCGGCGGGGGGCGGCGCGCCCGGAAGACGTAGGCGAGCTGGCGCGAGGACGAGGTGGCGACGCGGCCGAACGGCCGCGCGCAGTAGAGGATGAGGCACGCCATCAGCAGCGTGTCCACCGGGCGCGCCACGCCGCCGACCGTCAGCTCGCGGAAGAAGGCCGCCGCGCCGCCGGCGGCCGCCTCGTGGTGCCCCTCGCCCGCATCCTGCGCGGCGCGCGCGCGTCTGTCACGGCGCCGTTCAGCGGCAGCTTTCTGAGCGTGTGCTGCCACACGGCTGCCAACTCACGGTGGCATGCAGTGCCCCGCCTGCACGTACAGGCTCTTTCCCTCAGCGCTCCGCTGCGGACCAACAGCGGTTCACTCCAGGCTGTCAGGGAGGCCGCTGCGCGGCCTTGTGCGCCAGGCCTGGCGCCAGCCACTGCTGCTCGTGGTATTTTGCAGGCCTCCTGGAGTGAGCAGTCAAAACTACGTTTCAAAGCTTCTGCGCTACACTGGCCCTCAGCATCTCCTTGCAGACAGCGTTCGCTGCACAGCGCCTCACCCGCCGCCCGCCTGGCGCAGCGTGACTCGAGTGTTCAAAGCTCTGCACAACCTGCCAGGTTGCATTTATGAAATGCCCAGGCCGGTGCCCCATCTTGTAGACTAGGGCCAGAATCCCAGCCTGGAAGCGACACCAGTGAGGAGGGCGCACCTTGGCGACCACGCCCAGCACCGTGGCGCCCGCGACGACGATGAAGCTCCAGCCGCACTGCTGCATGGTCGCGTGCAGCGCAGAGAAGCGCTTGATGTGCGCTTCTGTGAAGCTGTACGCCCCCACAAGCTCCTCCTCCAGGAAGATGGAATCCGGCGCATCGGTGCTCGCAAGGGGCGCAGCAGGCCCGCCCGGGGCATCGCCCCTCCGCTCTGTCGTCTGGAGCGCGGAAACCCTGGCGCGCCTGGAGGCGCGCGGCCTGGCCCTGGCTGGCTGCGGCGCGCGCAGCGACCTGCAGCCGCAGCTCACGCTGAAGCGCGCAGGCAGGTTGCAGGCCATGCACCGCACGGTGGTCGGTCAGAGCGCTCTGTGTCAAGGCTGCACTCAGGGGTAGAGGCAGGCAAGGCTAGACAGAGGTTGGTGACACAAGAATCGCCCTCTTGTGCTTCTTTGCTCTGCGGGCAGGTTCAACCTTGGAAACCCCATTTCGGGCCTGGGGTTGAGGCTCAATCTGGGCAAAGGGCCTTCATCGTTCATCATCACTGACCAGCGGATCTTGCCGAGCATGGCACTGCCGGTTGCCTTCTTATCATAACAGCGTGTCACCTGAGCAGCCCTAGCTGGCTGCAACAGGCTTTTAACCTGACACGCCTGGGTGCGCCAGCACTCTGAGAGCCTTTCCTGCCAGTGCTTGACATCGCCTGCATGCCTGAATGCCTGATACACTGTGGCACAGTTTCAGTAATTTTACATGATCGCCTCAAACCTGCCTACACTTCATTGCCACTGCAGAAAGGGCAGAATGGGTTGCACCCATGCATCGGCCACCTGCGGCAGGTCATGGCGAGCAAAGGACTTGGCTGCACGCCCAGCTTGCTTGGCTACCGCTCGGGCAGGATCGGGTTCCCGTAGGCAGCTGTGTCTTGCCTGATACAGCCTGCGACATTCATTTTCGAAAGTCTGTCATCGAAAGGCGCACTCTGCCCCACTCTTGTACGCCTTGAAGCGCATAAACAAGTGGCGCTTCCAGGCGAGTACGCATGCTCGATGGAGGTTTTGACAGACTGTATCAGCCAGCCAGCCAATGCTGCCTAGGGCACCCCGATGCTGCCCGAGCGGCAACCAAGCAAGTTTTAGACAATACCTGGTGGCCCGCGAGCTGCGTGCGCGCGGCAGCCGCCGTTGCCAGCGCGCCGTCCGCCGCCCGCTGCGCAGCGGCCGCGGCGTCGCGCTGGGTGTCCAGCTCACCCTCCGCGCACTGCAGGCGCTCGCCGGCCGCGGCCAGCTGGCGCTCGAGCTGCCTGCATGCGGCAGTCGCGCACGCAGCTGGAGGGCCAGCTGGGCACGCTGCGCGCTGAGGCGGCGGTCGCGCGCACGTAGCTCGAGGGCCAGCTGGCAACGGCCGGCGAGCGCCTGCAGTGCGCGGAGGGCCAGCCGCAGACCCAGCGCGCCGAGGCAGCGGCCGCGCAGCATGCGGCAGAGGGCCAGCTGGCAACGGTGGCCTGGCTGTCCTTATAAAAACCTAGCTGCCATGGTCGCTGGGGCACACAGTGCGCTCTCAGCGGCACATCGGTGCTCTGGTCAGCGGGAGCCAGACAGCTCCGTTGGACCAGCTGGCCTGGGAACAGCGCTGACCCATGGGCAGAAGCGCCGCAGCAAGCCAGCTCGGTGCGCAGCTGCCCATAGAGCGCTTGCTTGACAACCCGGCATGCAGGCGCATAACGGATGAGGCAGCAGGGCTGCAAGTCACAGCTGCGGCGCTGCCAAGGCCCAGCTGCCGCATGCGGGGCGCGCATGCGGGCTCAGCCGCCGAGGCGGGGCGCGTTCAGCGGCCACTGACGCGCGAGCCCGGCATGCGCGGCTGGGCCCTTGCACAGCCAGCTCTGCCGGCCGGCGCCAAGGCCCCGCCCGCGGCGCCTGCTGGCAGGCACATGTCATGTGCCCGCTCCGCCTGGCGCTGGGGCTGGGCGCATCGCAATGCCGTGTCAAACAAAGCAGCAAGTTATCCAGGCCAAACAAGTACGCACGCACCTTGCGCCCAGCTCGTCGCCCGCTTGGCCAGCCAGCGGGGCGCGCGGGCAGGCAGCGGGCCCGAGTGGCCCGGCGCGCACACGGGCAGCCTGCGCCCCGGGGGTCTGGAGCGTTGTGCAGAAGCGCGCGTTGGAGGGGCTGCCGGGCCGGCCTTGTCACTGGTGGATGCCATCATGCGAGCTTGGGCGCCAGGGCGGTCCACAAGTGTTGCAAGCCGCAGCGCAAGGTCCCCTGCCTGGAAAGCTTGGGTCGGCGGCGACCGGCCCGTCCAGGTGCACTCGCACTACCCGGACGCCATCCTGTGGCTAGCAGGCCCCAGGCAGTGCGGGCCGCAGCCCTGCCTGTCTGGGCTGCCGTGCTCGTGCGGTGTGCGGCTACGCGGTATGTAGCCGACCGCACAGCAATCCAAGCACGCGGGCCGAGCAGGCAAGGCTGTAGACCGCACTGCTGGGGCCTGCCAGCCATAGGATGATGTCCGGGTACTGCGGGCGCGCCTGGATGGGCCGATCGCCATGCCAGCTGGCCCCAGGTAGGGGCAGCCGACCTTGTGCTGCGGCCTCCGCTCGCGTGCCGCCCTGGCGCAAAAGGTCGCATGCAGGCATGCCCTGGTGCCCATGGCCTGCGCGACAGCCCTTTCAGCCTGCGCTTCAGCACCAATCTCCAACTCCTGGGGCAAGCACTGCCCTCTGTGTGTGCTGGGCCGCATGGGCGGGCCCCACCGCCTCACGTCTTTGCCGCATGGCCCAGTAGCGCTCGCATGCGTCGCCGGAGCGCTTTGGTGCTTGATGCGCTCATGCTTGCCTTCATGTAGGTTGGCAGCGCGCCTTCTCACCATGAACCATGTGTTAAAAGACACGCAAACAGCTGTTAGGGTGCAATGCTCGCCTCCGCCATTGAGGAACAGCAGGTGGAGGAGGAGGACATGTACGAGGAAAGCTACTTCCGCTCAGCGTCCCTGGCTGCTTTGGCGTCCCTGCAAAGCAACATACCGTGCGGATGCGCACAATAGGTATCCTGCGTTGCAGGGCACGCCTAACTTAGGCGGCCTAAGGCTGCCAGGGACGCCTGAGCGCAAGTTGCTTTCCTTGTACCTGCCCCCATACCAGGAACACCTGTGCCGTGTGCGAGTTGTAGCCCAGTTCGGCAACAAGTGCACCCGGGGTCGCACCGGACAGCCAGTCAGGCGATGCGCCGCAAGTGCGCTCGCGAGCGGGCTTGGTCAAGGTGATGAGCGCCTTGATGACGTTGGCTGTGGACAGCGCCCCATTCCACAGCTGCTGGCGGGGACAGCCCTAATATTCATGCCTGCAGGCACCGCAGCAGAGGGGGTGCTGTGCGGTGCACAGGCATGTGACTGCGCTGCTGGACTGCGCGCGCATGCTCCCTCTTCCAAACAGAGCTTCAGCTGCACCAAACGCAGAGCGCATGCATGGCCCATCCTTGCAGTCGCTAGTATTTAAGCAAGTTTCGTCATTTATCCTGCTACAAGTTAACTTCTTTAGCATACACATACGGCAAATCACATACGGTGCATCCTCTCCACATGGCATGCGAGACACAACCCTCTGGGCAGACCACACCTGCAGCCTGTCACGTTGTATGTCACAAGGCTGCACATGTGTTGCGTGCAAAAGTGCGCTTTTCATGATAAAGAAGTGACCTGAGGACTGGGTGCACTTTCGCTCATTGACTATGTCACAAGGCTGCACAGGTGTTGCATGCACTTTTGCACGCAACACATGTGCAGCCTTGTGACACAGTCAATGTGCAAATGCACACCTCGTCCTCAGGTCGCTTCTTCTTCATTAGATGCGCAAACTTTGCGTACAGGTGCCCGCTCCTGACGTGACGTCACAGATTGTCGCAGGCCAGCCTGTCATCCAGGCCCTTAACAACGACAGACAAGTTTTGAAGCAGGCAGCCAGTGGCCAGTTGTGTGCGACGCAGGAGCAGCATGACAGGCGCCCCCTGCAGCCTGTTACATCATTGCACACATGTCTGACATGTCAGCACCGCAAGCTTGTCCCTTTTCACGCACTGCAGGCCGGGAGCGATGCAGGCTGTGCGCGCCGCTTGACGGTGCTGGGGCCCCCTGCCTAGGAGTCCAAGGTGCCAAGCACGGGTGCGCACTCCAAGCCCACACCGCAAGCCCAGCCTGCTGCCAGCACCTTCATGGTTGTGGGCGGCCCGTATCGGAGGCTCTCAGCAGCTGTCGAGGCGGAGCGCCCTCACACGTGCTGTCGTGCTGGGCGGACTGCAAGCTGCTGCCAGGGAGCGTGCAGGCGTCTAGGGGTTGTCTGCACCTCACCCATGTGAGGGCCAGCAGGACCAGGTGGCAGGCATCGGCGAGTGCATCAAGTTCAGCGGCGCGGAAAATATTGGCATGCTTGGCTAGGCCAAGCATGCCAGACCAAGCACCCTAAACCTTTTACCATGTGGAAGACTGAAGGCTAGCTAACCTGCTTTACAAACAGCTCGTCGGCAGACATCCGCATGTTGGCTGATGCATGCATGTAGATTGTTCTAATAGTGTTTCAGCATTGACTTATCATACTTCAAGTATGTGTCTTAGCCAGCTTTTGCAATACGCCTGCCATCGAGCAAACATTACAGAAAACTCATCAAGCCGCTTCAATGCATGAATGGATCACAGCCGTGCGTCAGCCTTGAAACACGATGACTGCCGAGGAAACCCTCTCATGTGAAGAACAGGACTGCAGAAGAATGCAGAAACCCTGACAACGCACGTTCAACAATGAAGCAGGTCCTGTCCGCTCAGGCATCACAAGCCGTGTGGTCTGCTATGCCTCGCAGGGTCAGCGTGGCGCGTAATTGCAATCCACCAAGCTCCACAGATCCGCAGGCGGCAGGGTCCATATGCAGCCCTTTGGTTGCTGCCACCGCTCACTCCAAGGCCTCCTTCGCGTCCCTTGCCACCGACGCCGCGGCGTCGTTCACTGCCGTGCCGGCAGCCTGCGCAGAGCCACGCGCGCGCTTTAGCGTGCCAGGCACTGCCGCCCTTGCTCTGGTTCACGCAACGGCGCCCGACGGCGGCAGCACCTCATGCATGCCCAAGAGTCACCTGAAATCCGCTGCCCAGCCTCCCTGACCGGCACATCCCACGACCGCACCCGGCATGTGCGGCAGAGCACACTTTTGCGTGCAAGAAGCACTGCGCAGAAAGCACCCTGCTGCCCATGCTGCGCTCAGGAGCCGGTCTGCATGCAGCGCACAGTCACTTGGACCCGGGGGCTGGAATGACGAACATCATGCAGCACACATGTTTAAGCGAGTCCTTAAACCTGGCAGGCCCACCAGCAACACCAGGGCTCCCCGCGCCCCACCGCTCATCAGCTTGGGACCTTCTGCCGCAGGCCGCGCGCCTGCACCACGCCGGCCACGTCGCGCGCGGCGCCCTCCGCGGCGGCCGCCGCGCGGTCGGACATGTGGCCGCGCTTGTGCGGGTTGCGCCGGTAGATGGACGCCGTCAGCGCGGCCGCGTAGGTGGACCACATGTAGTAGGGCACCAGCGCGTAGGCCGCGTTCGGGCTGACCTTGTGGAACTCGACCAGTGTGGCGGTCAGCACGCCCAGCAGCGCTGCGCCGCGCGGGCCCGGCCGGAGCGTCTGGCCCTACCCTACCCTAACCTCGATCAGCGTGGCGGTCAGCACGCCCTGCAGCGCTGCGCCGCGCCGCCGCGCCCGCGCGTCAGGCCGGGTACACTAGGGCTGCACTACACTTCGGGCTCCACTACGGCGACACTTAGGGCTGCAAGAACAGCATCTCTGCCGGGTCCCACGCCGGGCAGCCATGCAGGTGTCAGCCGCTGCCGCTCCGTGCAGCAAGCAACAGTGCTTCATACAATACGGATTAAAACCATGTGGTGCATAGGGGGCGGCTGCGCAGGTGCGGCACCCGTGATATCGGCCAGAGCCAGGCCGATCTCCTTCTTCACGAAGAACAGGGGCGACCAGGCAAAGTTGAGCGCCAGCTGCACCGCGTACAGGCCGAGCGGCAGGCCCCCCAGGCCCGTGTGCTTCCACACCTCCCGGCTCGCCAGCCCCATCACGGTGTACAGCACGGTCCAAACCTGCGCCCCGCGCGAGCAGACTGCAGGAGCCAATTGCTAGGCTAGTGGGGTGCTTGAGAGAGTGGACTTGCTACGAAATTAAAAATGAGGTCGTGCCGCAGGCAAGCGCCGCTCCCATCAGCCGCACAGATCTGCGGTGTGCACTCACCGGGCCAAATACCCAGCCCGGCGGCGTCCAGGACGGCTTGTCCAAGCGCTTGTACCAGCCGTTCACTTCATCCTTCACGCGCAGGCCGGTCGCGAACGAGATGCCCAGCAGGGGGACCACGGCCACCGCCTGCACATTGGCTCAGCAGTTACGCGGTTGTTTTATGCAGAGAGAGCCGCCAAGGACCAACGCCAGCAGACAGCGCACCACAGACAGCCCAGCGCCCATCTTGAAGTGCTTGAACGGCCGTTTGGTGGGAAGGCTGTCTGTGCTGAGCTGTTTTGGCTGGAATGAGGCGTGTGAAGTGCACTACCTGTGCTCTGTGTTTCACAGCTTGCTCTCTACACAGTTGGAAGTGTTGCTGGGTACATTAGAGAACGGCCTCTGTGGTCCTGATGTCACAGCAGAGGGCCACATGTACACAAGTTACAAACGCTTCCTACCTAAGAAGACCATTTGCACTTCAGACAAACCCATGCACATGCCATGCACGCGCCCTAGTTGATGGGGATCAACCGGCCCCTTCCTGCGAGCAGGCCCACAGAAAAGAGCGTCAGCCACCTGGAGGCACAACATGTGGGACTCGAGAAACCGCACATCTGCTGCCACACTCTGCATGCAGGGCAGATAGGGTGTAGTAAAGCCCGCCGGACGCCTAGACGCGCGAGCGCACAGACCGGCTCACAGTCTGGCCGCGCACCTGCTCGTGCAGGGTCGGGGTCGCCCCCCGCGCCGGCCACGCCGTTCGCCGCCGCCGGGCCCGCGCCGCCGCCCGCCCCGCCGCCGCCCAGCCCGCCGCCGCCCGCGCCTACGTCGGCGAAGCCAGGCACAAGCGGCGGCGGCGGCCGCGGCGCCGCCGCGACCGGCCTGATCGAGTCGTCGGCCGGGAACAGCAGCGCGAGCAGCGCGGGCGTGCGCAGCGGCCGCCGGCCCGTGATGCGCGGGTACACGTCCTCCAAAAAGTAGTAGCAGTGCCCTGCAGCGCACAGGATCAGGGTTAGGGCAATGGCTGCCTGTCGGCCATGCCCGCAAGCTCCCTCTGCCAGCCTTGGCCCCGCAGGCCACGGCAAGCCAGTGGCTGCCGATTACACAGAGCTGCTGCGCCAGGCTGGACATCCGCAAAGCGAGACTCGAGTCAGCAGACTTGACCTGCTACGCAAAACCAGCCAATGCCAGCCTCAAAACTGCGCTGCAGCGGCAGTGGCGGCGGCGGGGCGGGGCGGCACCGGCGACCATGCCGAGCAGGTCGACCACGGGGCTGCTGCGCAGCACGACGCTGAACGCGAGCAGCACCCAGGGCAGGTAGGGCGCCGTGAAGTTGAAGATGCCCAGGAAGCTCAGATTGACATACTGGTGCCGCCGGCCCCACACGTACACCTGCGCGCCGGCGCTGCGCTCAGGAGCGCGCCCGCGGCGCCCAGCCAGGGGGCGCCGGGCCTCTTGTCCGCTCCCGCCGGCGGGGCCGCGGCGCGCACCATCATGAACGTCAGCGAGGAGCCCAGGAACTGGATGTTCACAAACGGCGCGATGACCGTGAGCAGCGTCCCGCCTGCGCGCGGCGCACGGCGCGCGTCGGGCGGCGCCGGGCGCGCCTCGCCGCTCGCCTCGCACGGAGCAGGGGCGGGCAGGAGCGCGCGACCGCGGCGCGGGCGCGGGCTGGAGCACAGGGCGGGGGGCGCGCCGAAGATGAGCATATACAGGAAGTCCGCGCTGCGCCCCCGGAAGCAGCCCTCCTCCAGCGCCTTGCTGTACTTAATCAGGAAGAACATGTGGAAGACAAAGTCCAGGCCTGCCGCAGGGGGTCCCCGCCAGCGTCAGGCTCGGGCCGCAGTCGGGCGACCCGGGCAGCAGCAGCGCGTCTGCATCCACTCGGCCCGCGCACGCCGGCAGCAGGCTTAGGCCGCAGCCGGGCGACCCGGGCAGTAGCAGCGCGTCCCCGCCCGCGCGGCCCGCGCACCCAGGCTCCCGAAGAAGAGGAAGTTGGTAAAGAGCCGCCAGACCTCATACTTCTGGAAGATCAGCCGCGCGTTGAAGTACATGCTGAAGGGCGTGATCACCTGCGCGCCGGCCGCGTTCGTCGGGCTGCATGCGGAGCGCCCCGAACAGGCGGCAGCTCTAGAGTCGGAGCCGGCGCTCCCAGGCCACCGACAGGCTGGTCCTGGGGGCGCTCACCTCGAGCGCGCATCCTGCTGTGGTCAGGAAGCACAGCGTGACGTACGTGCGCGTGATCAGCGGCAGCTGCAGCGCTCAGCAAGTCAGTCGGCACGGCCTTGCAAAGTGTTTGCCATAGCGCACGCGACAAGCTCGCAGGCGGAGGTGTGCAACGCACCTGCTTGTACCAGTCCTCCAGTGACTGCCCCCAGACACGCTCAGCTCAGTACTCGGCCACACCCAGCAAGCGCGTGAGCGGGCTTGGGAGCAGCACGCACCATCAGGGCAGGCGCTCAGTTGAGGCACCCTGGCCAGGAGGCGCTGCCAGCGCCGGTCGAGGCGCAGCGACCCTCTGCCTTTGACAGGTCAGTACAAAGCACCCAGCGCTGGCCCGCAGGCAGCTGTCTCCTGGTTTCGTCGGCGTGGAAGCTTGTTTTCGACGAGCAGGTCGGTTGCGTCAGAAGTGCAGTGCCGCAGGCGCCAGGCAAAGCAAGTTGAGTCGCTTTGGCAGCTTCAAAGCCAGGACTCTCCTTGGTCGGTTTCCAGGGTAGATCGGGGAAGAGGGTTCAGCAGCGGCGTAGTAATGGCGGTTGCGCATGAGCATGATGATCAAATGATGCTCCGAGAAGTGCATGTGTGGTGGATGCATGTGCAGAACCGCAGGCGCTCAAATGGCTTGTATCTGTTGCCGCGCACCCGCACGTTTCGGACCAGCGCTGCCCAAATCGCTCGCACGGGGGCAGGCGCGCAGGTGGAGTGCTCCTGAAATTAAAGGACGTCACTTCATCTCTGGCTACCACGCAGGCCGCTGCACAATGTGCCTGATGTGGCTACCCCACCTACCAAAATGCCGGACTCCAGCGAGGCGCGGGTCGGCCCCGGCCAGCGCTGTGCGGCACGTAGACCGCCTGCGGCGGGGCCATGCGCTGGTCCACAAACATGCAGCCATGCAGATCATCGCTCATCGCTGCATCATCACCTCACAACCCAGTCGATTGCCCTCAATTGTACACACGCCAGGCACACAACGCCCGGGTGCCCTCTCCAGCACCCCGAGCTCTACCGGGCGCATGCGCGCGTGAAACGCCAGAGCCGCCCCGCAACACCCTTGGTCGCTCAGAACGCATTACTACTCACACATGCTGCATCCCTGGTCACCACGCTCAACGGGCATGCGTCCAATCCCATGCCTCATGACCCCGCGGCGCCTCGCCGTCGTCGCCACCGCCTCGCCCAGGCATGCGGCCTTTCCGGGACAGCGCGCCTGGCGCTCCGCAAACCGCGCCGGGCAGCACGCGCCCTCTCCGGGGCGGCGCGCCTAGCGCCCCGCGGCCGCGCCGGGGCAGCATGTGCGCCCCCCGGGGCAGCGCGCCCAGCGCAGCGCCTAGCGCCCCGCGGCCGCGCCGGGCAGCACGCGGAAGTCGACCTCGTCCTCGCGGATGTGGTGCTGCCGCAGCCAGCCGCGCAGCAGCTCGCGCGGGTACTGGTGGAACATGACCACACGGTAGCGCGGCGCGCCGCCCGGCAGCGCGCCGCTGGCGCGGCCGGTCGCCGAGCCTGCCCGCGGCCCGAGGCCCAGGCCCGGCGGCGAGCCGCCTGCGGCGGCACCGCGCCGCGCGGCCGCGCCGTCGGGCGACGCGACGAAGCGGGGCGTACCGGCTGCGCCGCCCGCGGTGAGCACCGAGTCCGACGCGCGCAGGCCCTGCTCCTGCAGGCGCCGGCGCGCGCGCGCGGCCGAGCCTGCATGGCGCGCTGGCGTCGCGTCCTGCGCGCGCGGGGCGATGTGTTTGTGCATGCTTCTCTGGGATGTTTCATATGCTATCCAGCGGCGCTGCGGCGTCACCAGGAGACAGACTGCGGGTCACCTTCTCGCCCGGCTGGCACTCCTGGACCGCGACCTCATGGTGAGCGCTCAGCAGCAGCAGAGCACACAGCCGCAGCCATCTCAGCATCCAGGGGCGCCTGCCTGCTCCGCGAGCGGCATCCGCTTGGGCGTGGCGGCCGGCGCGGTGGCCGCGCGCGCCAGCCGCGCCGCCGCCGGCCGCAGCGGCGACAGCGGCGGCCCGCCGCCGCCCGGCGCGCCCGCCGGAGCGGGCGCGCCGCCGCCGCTGCGCGACGCGTCCAGCGAGAGCGCGGCCGCCGCGGCCGTGCGCAGCATGCCGCTGTCCGGCGTCACGCGCGCGGGCGCCGGCGAGTCCGTCAGGCCCGGCGGCGGCAGCGTCGGCGCGGCCGGGGACGCCTGGTGCCCCGCGCGCGCGCGCTTGCCGGGCGAGGGCGCGTCCGCGCGCGGCGCGGCCGAGCGCGCGTTGGCCGGCGCGTTCTCCTTGCGCCGGCCGCCGGCCGGGCGGCGCAGGCGCCGCGCCGTGCCCGGCGTCAGCGGCAGCCGCGGCAGGCCGCCGAGCGCGGCCGGGCCGGCCGGCCCGCCCGGTGTCGCCGGCTCGCCGCCGGGCGGCGGCTCCTGGAACAGGCTGCGTGCGCGCAGGCCGCGCTCGGCCGCCGCGCAGGCGTCCGCGTCGGGCGCCGCCGCGGGCGTCACGAGCCCTATCATGGGCGTCGCCGCGGCGGACGCGGGCGGCACGCCGCGGCGCGCCGGCGAGCCGCTCGGCGAGCGCGACTCGGCCGGCGACATGGCGAAGGCCGGGTTGAACGTCAGCGCGCCCGCCGCGTCCACCGCCGCAGTCTCGCGCTGCACCTGCGCCGGCCGCAGCGCGCTTGCCGCGCTGGTGTCCGCATGCGAATGGATGCAGTGTTTCTACTGAGCTGCAAACACCGCGCTACTTGCTAAATTGTGCCGGAGCGAACCGCAACAGCAGGCTAAAATTGCATGCATGCGGTTGACAGCAGAGGCTGGCGCTAGGTGCAGCGCGGGCGCGGAGTCTTGGCAGCAGCGTTGCGGTCACGTCGCATCCATTGGGACTCCAGCGAGTGGGCGGGCCTTGGGAGGCACCTGCTCGACCACGTCGCCGCGCGCTGCGCGCGCCGCAAAGCTTGCGGCAAGCTTGCAGCAAGGCCGCAAGCATTCAGCCGGGGGTGCGGGCGCCGGGCTGGCGGCACCGCTGGCTGCGCTGCTGGCTGCGCCGCTGACATTGCCGCGCGCCGCGCGCGCCGCAAAGCTTGCAGCAAGCTTGCAGCAGGGCCGCAAGGTTGCAGCCGAGCCGCCCGCCTGTGCGGCGGCCGGGCGCGCGGGCGCCGGGCTGGCGGCGCCGCTGGCTGCGCTGCTGGCTGCGCTGCTGGCGGCGCGGCTGGAGGTCGCCGCCGAGGCGGTCCTACCCGCATGGCCAAAGGTCGGCCGGGGCGGGATGCGCCCGGAGCCCACTGAGACCCCGGGCGACGCCCCGGGCGTGAGCTTGAGCGGCGCGCTGGCGAGGCCGGGCGCGAGCGGATTCAGGGTCAGGCCTCCGGGCGCCACAGGCGAGCCCGGCACAGACCCAAACTTGTCGCGCAGCTGCAGCGGCGAGCCGGGCCGGAGCAACGCCGGGCTCGGCGTCGGTAGCAGCGCGGCGGCCCAGCCGCCGCCGTCGCGGCCCTGCGCGGCGCGGCGCCGCGCGCGCAGGCAGCAGCAGGCCGCCACGACGGCGAGCGCCGTGAGCGCCGCAGCCGCCAGCGCCAGGCCCGCCGCCAGCCCGGTGCGCTGGCTGACCCAGGCGGCGGCGCCCGGCGGCGCCAGCACGGCCGGCGACGGCGACGCGCTCTGCGCGTCCGTGCGCAGCGCGAGCACGCCGTGCGGCGCTGGTGCCGGCGCGCCGCGGCCCGGGGCCAGCGCGGCCGCGGGGCCGGGGGCCGCGTGAGTAGCTGGGGAAGGGTCCTCGGCCGCAGCGCCGCTCACCTGCTCTGCGTGCTGGCGCTGCAGCAAGCTGAGCCCGCCCCCGGCCGATAGGCCATGGGCGGGGCCGCCAGGCACGCCCGGCCCGGAGGGCGCCCCGGCAGCCCGCCGGCTCGGCGCGGCCTCGGGCACGGGCCCGCCCGACGCTGCCAGCCCTGCAGCGGCGGCCCCCAGCGCCTGCAGCCCGCCGCCGGGCGGGCGCGGCGCCGGGGCGCCCGCCACCGCATGCGCGCCGGCCGCTGCCGCCCTGCCGGCCGGCAGCGCGGGCGGAGCGGGCGCAGGCGCCCGCGCGTCGCCCCCATGCAGACTGGCCCCGCCGCGGCGGCCGGCGGGCGCAGCGGAGCCTGTGCGCGGCTGCGCGGGCTGCGCGGCGGGCGAGCCGTGGCTCGCCTGTGCGCGGGTGAACGGGTGCTCGGACCCTGTCCACGGAGCGGGCGCAGCAGCGTTCGCGACTACGCGGTGCGCAACCGGAGCCGCGGGGTCTCTGCGCGGGCTCGGCGCGGGCGCCGACGCCACGACTGCAGTGAGCTTGAGTGAATCGGACGGCGCTGGCGCAAGCGCGGCGGCCGAATGGTGCGCCAGCGGAGGCGCGGCGCCCCTCCCCAGGCCCGGCGCGGGCGCCGACGCCACAGCGGCAGCCGGCTTGAATGAATCCGACGGCGCGGGCGCCGGCGCGGCGGCCGCACGCGCTGGCAGCGCCCCCGCCGGGGCCCGGACCGACAGGGTCGCAGCCGCAGGCCCTGGCGCCGGCGCTGACGCCATGGCAGCAGCCGGCTTGACTGACTCTGACGGCGCCGGCGCGGGCGCGGCCGCCGCACGCGCTGGCGGCGCCCTCGCCGGTGCCTGGGCCGCAGCAGGCGCAGGCCCCGGCGCGGGTGCGGCAGCGGCCCTAGCAGCGGCGCCATGGTGCGGGGCAGGCGCGGGGCGGGCGACCAAATTAAGGATCGGGATGGGCGCGGGCGTGGCCGGCAGCAGCAGCGGCGGCGGCGGCGGCGGCGGCGGCGGCGGCCGGGTGGCGTTGGTCAGGTGCAGCGGCATGCACAGCGCGCCGGCGCGCGCGTAGCCGGGCGTGCAGCGCTCGCAGGCCGCGCCCTCAAAGCTGCGCCCCGGGCGCCCGGTGTCGGCGCGTAAGCAGAGCCCGTCGAGCGCCTGCATGCAGCGTCCAGCAGAAGCGCTGGACTGACAGGGCCGGATGGCCGTGCCTCATGCAACACGCACAGCATTCGAGCCTGGCGGCGCGCTCATCAGCGGCATGACCCGCATCTGCTACACCGCAGCGGCACACCCGCAGGGTATGCAGCAGGGAGCGGGCATGCGTAGGGGTCTGCCCGGGCCGCGCACCCTTGGAAGCACTCGCAGAGGCCCGCATGCGAGAAGCAGCGGCCGGCGCCGCCGCAGAGGCGGCCGCGCACGGCGGGGCACAGCGCGTACGGCAATGCGCAGTCGCCGGGGCAGGTCCCGTTCCACACGCCGGCCCAGGTCCGCTCGCCCACCTGCCGCGCGCCCGCCGCGCGGCTCGGCCCGGGCCGCAGCGCTGGCGGCGTGCGCGGCGCCGCAGGGCCGCTCGCGCGGCGCGGCGTTCTGCGGCCTCGGCGCGGCCAGCATTTCTAGGGTCAGAATAACGGGCGCCGAGCAACCAGGGCTGCCCCCTCTGCTCACGCCAGAGTTGGGCACAGCATCAAGCTAGGCCTGGGCACGAATGTCCCAACTCACGACACTGGCGGCAGCACGCATGGTGTGCGCGCGCCTCGCACAGGCCATTGCCGCAGACGCCCGTGCGCCCGGCGTAGGCGACCGCCACGGCCGTCGCGCCCAGCGACGCGTCGGCCCAACGGTACCCTGCCGCGCCCGCCAGCGCGCGCTGCGCGGCGGCCGCAGAGAATGGCGTCCAGCGTACGGCGGTGGCGCCGGGCGGCGCCACCAGCACGCTCGCCGTGAACGCCGACACCTGGCGCGCTCGGCGGGGCCCGACCCTGCATCAGCTGCACTGCCCAGCAAGGGCGGGTGGCGCCAGAGGGCGGGTGGCAGAGGCCGGCCGGCGGCCGCCGCCAGCAGCGCAGCAGGGCCGGTCACATGCACGCAGCAATGAGAGAATACCGTCCTGCACGTCCTGCAAGTGCGTGCGCATGAAGAGAGCCTCAACCTTCTTGGCAAAATAAGTGCCTGCAGCCTACACCCCTTCCGCGCGCGCACGGTCGGCAGGCTGGCGGCGGCGTCGACGGGCGAGTACACGGTCGGCGGCGGCGACGACGAGTTGGCCAGCGACACGGACACGGCGGCCGCGGGCGCGCCCAGCAGCGCGGCCAGGCCCGTCTGCAGCCCCTCGCGCAGTAGCGCCTGCGCGCCCCGGCCGCTAAGACGGCCGGGCGCGGGGCCCCCACCAGCAGAGGCACGCATCGGGTGGCAGGTGCTGCATGCTGTACGAGCGCACCTCCGCAGCCCCGCGGCAACTCAAACGCAACTGGTAAGAGTGCGTGGCGACGCGCCACTAGTGTTGCCGCTGACCGACCCCTCGCTGGACATGCTCCCTAACCCTAATCTAGATCATAGCCAAAATGCGCCGCGGCCGGGCCCCGACCTGCACGCCCAGGTCCTGCGCGGTGCCGGCGCCATCGGAGACGAGGTCCACGGCCAGGCCGAGCGACAGCGCGCAGCTGTCGCCCAGCCCGCCGCACACGCCGCACTCGTCCACGTCGCCCGCCTGCGCCCTCGGGCGCGCGTCATACGCCCCGCCTCCAAGGACACGCCATTACCCTGCGCATTACCTACCCTATGCCCTATCTCCTGGGACTGCCGCGTGCGCGCGCCTGGCAGCAGAGGCCCTGCGCGTCCACCGCGCCGCTCACGCAGCAGGCGCCCTCCGCGTCCGCCAGCCGCGCCAGGCCGCCGCACACGCCGCAGGCGTCCACGCGCCTGCGCGCGCGCGCGCGCTGGGCCGCGTGCGCGACCCGCAGCTGCGCCAGGCGGCTTGTGGACACCCTAGAGCGCCCAGCAATTGCACGCTCTCTACTCTGTAGCCCGCACGCACGCAAAACGGCCGGCCTCAAGGGACGGAGCTCCAGCCCGTGACCGGAGCTGCAAAGTTGAGCTGCGGGCGCCTGTGATGCCCCCGCGCCGCGACGCCCGGGCCTGCAGGCGCATGCGGCCGGCCGGCTGTCATCCCAGAGCTCCTAAAAGCACCCTGGCGCGCCCAGAGGCGCAGCAGCGCGCATCGCCGTCCAGCACGGCGCCCGGCTTGCAGCAGGCGCCGGACGCGTCGGCCAGGCCGCTGGCGCAGCAGGCGCCCGCCGCGTCCACCGCGCCGCAGGCGGGCGCCACCTGGCGCGCCCAAGGTGCGGCGGTCATGCTTGAACAGGCGCGCATGCAGCGGGCGCCTGCAGCGACCCGTGCGCCTCGGGCGTGTGCGGCCATCGGCCCTGTCCATGCGCAAATATACGGCGGGCGCCAGGGTATGACGTGCCGGGGGTGGACCTCAGTGCTGTAGCAGCGGGGTCGACATTTGCCAGGCATGTTGGGAGCAGATTCAGCCCTGGTGAAAGCTCCAATGACCCTTGCAAAAATGCCTCGCTGGGCGGCGCACCTCGCAGTGCGCGCCGCTGTAGCCCGGCGCGCACGCGCACACGCCGTCGGCGCCGCACAACCCGCGCGCGGAGCAGCCAGCCGTGCCGCAGGCCGTGGCGGCAGCGCAGGCCGCGGGCACGCAGCTGCGCAGCGCTGTGGGCGCCGGCCCGGCGCAGGCGCTGGCCGGCGCCGGCGTCGACGCGCCGGCGGCCACCTCCGTGCAGGCGACTGCGCGCGTCTGGCTGCCCCCAGCGCCCGCCCCGCCTGCGAGCCTTCCAGCTTCAGCGAGCTGCACCGGCGTGGCCCGATCACCCGCCAAGCACTAAACCTGTCAGCGCTCCCAGACAGGCGGTCGGCCCTACTTGAATAGAGTGCACGGCAGCGCCCCCGCTCGCGACGCACCGGCGCAGCTGCCTGCGCAGGCGCCCCATGCGCCGAGGCTCCACACGTGCAGCGAGCACGCGCCCGTGTTGCAGGCGGCCGCCACGGGCGCCGGCGGCGGCTGCGAGGCGCACGCCGCCGCCGCGTCCGCGCCGGCCGCGGGCGCGCTCGCGCCGGCGCCCAGGCCCGCCGCGGACCCGAGCCTGGCGGCCGCACACAGCGCGGTGCGCACCGCGGTGCCTCCGCCGCAGGGCGCGCTGCACTGCTGCCAGGGGCTGAAGTGCCACACGGTGCCCGTGCACTCAAACGCCCTGCGCGGCGCGCAGAGCCAGCTGAGGCCTCGTTGATATTGATATGAAGCTTGGGGCTGCCTTGTGCGGCACTTTACGCCTGGTCCAGTGTTGGACCAGTAAAAATGCAGCACTGCGCAGGCGGTTTTGCGCAGCTATAGCACAAAACGGCCCGCCCAAGGCGCCGGCGCAAGCGGGGAGGGAGCGGGCTGGGCGCACTGGCAGGGCTGCGAGGCCGACGCGCTGTCCAAGCCAACGCCCGTGCAGCGCCAGGCCTCGCCGAGCAGGCCGGGCGCGGGCGCGCACAGCAGCGGCCGGCTCTGCCAGCCGCCGCCGCAGCTGGCGTCGCAGCTGCCCCAGGCGCCCACCGACGCGCTCGCAGCCCAGGGCGCCGCGGCGGCCGCCGCGCGCCCCTCGGCGATCTCTGCAGCGCAACGCGCTGGCTCAGCCCTTGTGACTTGACGTGCCGCGACTACAAAAGTTGCTGCGCACCAGGCAGCACCGCCGTTACAGAGCAGCACGCGTCACGGACAGTCATTGCCCGACAACCGAGGCACCTATGGGGCCGACGGAGGCGACGGTGAGCGCGAGCGGCGCGAGGCAGGCGTCGAGCCTGCCGAGGATGGGCGCCTCCAGCTGCTGCTGCCACTGGCGCGCCTCCGAGTAGCTGCCGCGCAGGGCGGCCACGCCCTCACTTCATTGTGCTGCCGGTATCCTTTGTTCGCAGCGCTCCAGCCCACGGCGGTCGCAGCAGCTCAGCAAGCGACCAGACGAGCTGCTGCGCGCTTCAAGCCTTCTGCAGGACCGCTGCGGCAGCTAGCGCAGCCTCTACCGCACACCGTCGGTCGGCAGCACGGTGTCACGCACCGGACCAGAGCAGCGGAGCCAGTGGTGGTGGAAACACGGACGCGACCGTGCGCGCCTGGCGGCCGGGAGCTCCAACTGCACGGCGGTGCATGCGCCGGCGCCCGCGGCGGCCACGAGCGGCAGCGTCGTGACCGCCGTGCACTGCGCGGTGCACTTGCCGGCCTTCAGGGACGCGTGCAGCCGCGCGCCGACGACCGCGCCCAGGCACACCGCGCCGCGGCCCTGCGCGTCCTCCGCGCACCGCCCGCCCGCGGCGGCCTGCGCAAGCGCGGGGCTGGCGGCCAGGCCGCCGCACGCGAGGACGCCGCGCGCGCCCGCCGCGCATGAGCGCGGCACGGCGTCCCCGGGCAGGTCCCGCGGGCGCGCTCGCGCCCTGCATGCGCGGCTGCCGCGCGCCCGGAACTGGCATGGGCCCAGGCCCAGGCAGGTGGCCAGCACGGCCGACAGGTTTGCGCTCCCGGGCTCGCCCAGCACCGTAAAGGACGCGGCCAGGCTGAACGTGGCGGCGCCGCGCTGCTGGCATGCGCCTGTCGCCTGGGTCAGCTGCCGGCCGTGCGGCGAACGGGCGCCTGCGTGCGCGTCGCCGAGCGCGCTGCGCGCCGGCAGCTGCCGCCCCGCGGCGGCCACGCCGGCGGCGAGGAGCAGGAGCAGCAGGCCATGCCTCAGGATCATGGAGAAGACTGTTGGGCTGCCCCTCCTCCGAGCCTTCACGGTACTACTAGCAGCCGCTGGCGTCGCTGGAGCCTGGTTTATTGCGCCGGGTGCATAGACACACGGGACGTCCTTCTGATCTGCAGCAGCTGCGGACCCTCCTTTTGAACCTTCTGTCAACCCTGCTCCACGCTTGCTTTCTTTTTGTTTCCTTTCTTTTTGTAACAAGTTTACTGTGCGCGCACGCCTGGGGATGCGCGTGTCAAGGATCGGCACAGCAGCATCGCGGAGTCCGCCGCTGATGATGGGATACCAGTGCAAAAAGCTATAGAGCAAGATGGCGCCCATGCTTCACAGCGGACCAAGGGCAAGCGCGCAGGACGCTGCGCACGAAGGCTCTGGCTGCCTGGATGTCTGCGTCAGACACACTGAGCCAGGTGCTGATGCCGCGTCCCCGGGCGGCTGCTCGCCCAGAGCGCCCGACTGCAGCCGTCCTCAGGCGACGGATGGCCCGCTCGCGTGCTGCCCGGAGGCGTGCGCGGAGGACCGGCTGGAAACACTGCAGGAGCTGGTGACCATCCAGGAGGCGCACCTCTCGCAGCAGGGGGTGCGCTGCGCTAACTCCGCACTGCTCTGGCGCTGGTGTCGGCCGCCCGGCACCAGCGGACGACCACCCACTCTGCACCTGCTCGCAGCCTGTTTGCCTGTTTGCGGCGCTTCCGGCGCTGCTTCGCTTCGGCACGCCGGTCTGGTCACAGAGCAAGGCCGCAGGGCCTGCGATGCACCGCGTGCCCGCGCCAGAGGCTTCCGGGCGCGCGCGCGGCAGGGCGCGGACGCGCTGCTGGCGCGCTGGCGCGGCGAGGTGCTGCGCCTGCTTCTGGCGGCCAAGCGGCACGAGCTCGAGCTGCAGCTCGCGCGGCACGCCGCGGCCGGCGCGATCGCGGCGCTCCAGCGCCGCCTCGACGAGCGGCAGCGCGCGCACGCCGCCGAGCTCGCCGCGCGCGACGCGGCCGCCGCCGAGGCACTCAGCTCGGCGCGGGCGGCCGCCGCTGCGGAGCTGGCAGCCGCGCAGGACGCCGCGGAGGGCGCCGCGGCCGAGCTGCGCGGGCGCCTGGCGCGCGCCGAGGACGCGGCGGACGCCGCGCGGCGCCGCGAGGCGGCCGCAACCGACGCGGCCGGCGCTGCGCTGGACGAGGCATGCCGCATGCGCGACGAGCTCGGGCGCGCGCTGGAGCGGGGCGGCGCGGCAGAGGCGGAGGCCGGGCGGCTGCGCGCGGAGCTGGCGGCGGCCGCGGCGGACGCGGCGCGCGCGCGCGAGGGCGCGGCCGCCGCGGCCGCGGCCGCGGCAGGCCTTGAGGCCGAGCTCACGGAGGCGCGCGCGGCGCGCGCGCGGGATGCCGAGCAGGCGGCCGCGCGCGAGGGCACAGCGCTCGAGGCGGCGCGCGCAGGCGTGGAGGGCACACGCGCCGCGGAGGCCTCGGCGGCCGCCGCGCGCGCGGACGCGCTGGCGGCGCGGGAGGCCACGGCTGCGTCGGACAGGCGCGCCCCGCTGCGGCGGCTCCAGCCGTCCTGCGCGCGGCTGCCCCCTTGGGCTCCGCTCACGGCTGGTCAAAGAGCGCAAGCGGGCAACTTTTGTCATGGGGCTCACTGGACGGCCGCCTTTTGTGCACTGGATTGCTGGGTCCCCACAAGAGCGGCGCCGAATCATGCGGTGCCTGAGCAAGCAGCCGCCCCGCAGGACGGCGGCGGCCGCTGGCGCCGGGGCCGCGGCCGCGGAGGCCGCGCTCGGCGCGGTGGCAGAGGCGGCGCGCGCCGCGGATGCGGGCGCGGCGGCCGCGGCGGCCGCCGTGGCGGGCCGCCTGGCGCAGCTGTCGGCGCAGGCGCAGCGGTGCGGCGCCCGCCTCCTGCAGCGCGGCTGCAGGTGGGAGCACGCCAGTGACTGCACACCAGCGGTCAGGCATGTGGCGCTCTCGCACGCGGGTTGCTGTGATCGGCCTTGGGTAATCGGAGAAAAAAAGGCTGGGCGGCGCGGAGGCAGGGCGCCCCGGCCCGCTCATGTCGCAGAGAGGCCGGAGCATCTAGAAGCTATCTGCTGTGAGCCCCGCCTGCAGCGTGCCCAGCAGTCTATGCACGGCCGGGCCGCGGCGCCGGCGCGCACGCGCGCTCGTTCGCAATGCGCGCCCAATCAGTGCCGCGCAATGCGGTCGGCGCGCGCCGCGCAGGCTGGCCTTTGCGGAGCAGCGCCTGCGCTTCCTGGCGGGCCTGCAGCGCGCGGACGCGCCCGCGCCCGGCCGCCCCGGCCCGGGCGCCCCGCCCGCCGGCCCGCCGCTGCTCGGCAGCGCCAGCTACAGCGCGGACGCGGGCGGCGACGCCGCGGGCGCGCCGGGCGGCGCGGCCGCCGCGGCGGCGGCGTCCGCGGCGGAGGCCGCGCTGCGCGCGGAGGTCCGCCGGCTGGGCCGCGAGCGCGCGCTGCTGCTGCGCCGGCTGGAGGCGCGCGCCCGACGCAGGCCCTCTGTCCTTGGATAGGGTATGGGGTCAACAGGGCGGCGGGGCGCGCGGTCCTCCTGCCTGCTGGCGCACCCCAGCTGCCGTCCCAGCGGGCCTCCCGGGCGCGCCTGAAGCGCCTGGGAGCGCCCCGTGCGTGGGACGCTGCACATTCCTGGGGGGGGGGGGCGGCAGCCGCACGTGAGCGGTGAATCGGGCATGGTCCTGTTCCAGCACGGTGCCTGCAGCAGGCTGCTCGCAGTGATCGGTGACTGGGTAATCGCAAGGTGTTGGACGCGCGCGCGAGCGCACGCGCTCTGTGGCGCGCAGGCCGCACAGCAGCATCAGCAGCACCAGCAGCTCATGGCGGGCCGCGGCGGCGCGGTGGCAGGCGGCGCGCGCGACACCGCGGGCGCGCTCGCGGCTGAGCGCGAGCGAGGCCTGTGCGCCGAGGTGGCCGCCATGCTCCTGGCTGCCACGCCCTCCCCGCCGTCCCTCCATATGCAAAACGCAAGAGCCTGTCCCGCGGCGGGCCCTGCTGCAGGATGCACGTCCCCAACAGGCGCGCAGCACGGCGGGGCGGCAGCGGGCTTGCGCTGCGGCCCGCACCCCAGGTGCCACATGGAGTGCAAAGTCGCGCACCATACCGTGCGCAGGAGGCGGCAGCCGCAGAGGCGCGCCATGGCGCCGCGCTGGCGGACGCGCGCGCCGCGGCCGCGGCCGCCGCGGCGCAGCTGGAGCCGGCGCGCCGCGCGGCGGCCGCCGCCCAGGTCCGCCCCGGGACCTTGCTCGATCTTTGTCAAGACCGCGCGCAGCGCCGTGCGCCGCCGGCGCTCGCTCGAAACAGCAACCGCGGCGCCTGCAGGGCACCACCGCATCGCCTGTGCAAGTGGCGCCGGCAGGCCGGGCCAAAATAGGCGGTGCATGCATGTGCAGGCAGGCGCGGACGCCGCAGAAGCGGCCGCGCGCCGGCATGAGCAGGACGCCGCGGCGCTGCGCGCGGAGCTGCGGCGCGCGGGCGACGGCGCCGCGCGCGCCGCGGCGGAGGCTGCTGCCGCGCGCGAGGACGCGCAAGCCGCGGCCGCCGCAGCGGGCGCCGAGCTGGAGCAGGCGCGGCGTGCGCGCGCGGCCGCGGAAGAGCGCGTGGCGGCCGTGGAGGCTGATGCTGCGCGGTGCGGGCCGCGCGTGGGGCCTGCCAGCTGCTGACGTGTCCTCCAGACTGCAGGGGTGGTGTCCTGCTCCTGTCTTTGTGGGTGGGCACTGCAATGCGGCAGGCAGGCTGAACATAAGGTCCACACTGGACAGCAGCCGTCATCCATCGCACAAAGCATACAGAGACGGCCGCCAAGGTTGCCCCGAACATGGCCCGCGGGGAGGCTGTCTGATCCAGGGCGCCGTTTTCACAGAGCATGGCACGGAGGCTGGGTCACTTTGCGCATGACGGCCGCGGCGCCAGAGCGCAACGGCGCCATGCACCGCGCCGCTCACGTCCTGCGCCACACGGTGCGCAGGCTGCGCGAGCAGGCGGGCGCCGCAGCGGCGGCAGCCGCCGGCGCGGCGGCGCGGGCATCCGCCACGGAGGCGGCCGCCGAGGCCGCGGCGACCGCGGCGCGCGCGCGCCTGGCGGGCGCCGAGGCGGCCGCGGCCGACGCGCAGGTGTGACGCCCAGCCCCCTGCGCATGCCTGCTGCGTGGGGCCGCAGCGGCCGGGCATACTGGCGCGTCACCTTGCACACAGCAGCACATGGTCCTGACTCACCCTCCATGCACCGCCCCGGCATGACAGGAGGCGGCGGCCGCCGCCGCCGGCGCGGCGCACGGCCTCCGCGAGCGGCTTGCCGCGGCCGAGGCAGCCGCGGGCACGGCGGCCGCGCGCATGCGGGGCCGCCACGAGGCGGTGCGCGGGCCGGGCTGCGCCCCCCGACGCCCTGGCGCGGCTGCCTCCGCAGCTGCGGCGCATGCGTGTGCCGGCCGTTTGCGCGCATTCGCAGCCTCTAAACCAGCAGGCGTCGACAGCATCCGGCGCGCACCTGTGCAGCAACCGCTCGCCTGCACGTGCGCACAGAGGCATGCACGGCGGACGCTGCGGCGGCTGACCAGGCATGCCTGGGCGCGGCGGGCGCGGCGCGCCAGGTCAGGGCAGGCAGGGCAGGTGCCGGGTGGCGCACGGCGCAGGCTGCGCTCCCGACGCGCGCGCGTCTGCGCCGCATGCAGGAGCTGGGCGCGCTGCGGGGGCAGCTGGCGGGCGCAAGGACGGCGGCCGTGCGGGCGGAGGCCGCGCTGCGCCGCGCGGAGCGCGCCGTCGCGGGCGCTGAACGCAGCGCGCCCGCTGCGCCCGCCCTGGTGCAGGTGGGTCACTACTAAGAGGCAGCCGGCGGCCAGCCCTGCTGGCAGCTTTGCAGGCCTGGCTGCCAGGCGCGCAGCTTGCGCCTGGCGCCGGGTGGCGCATGGCTTTTCTTGCACAAGGCTCGTCCATGCTTGCAGGCGCCAAGCCATAACAGCAGCCGCTGCTCGGGAACATTGCGTCGAGCGCATGCTGACCCGCAACAAGCTCTGCTGCTGACGAGCCCCCGGCCCCGCACGTAAAAGCACGACCCCGCCCGCGCCCGGCAGGAGCTGCGCGCCGAGCTGGCGGCGCGCGCGCGCGAGCTGCGCGGCGCGCGGCAGGAGCGCAACACTCTGCTGGCCGCGCTGCGCCGCGGCGACCTGCTGGGCGACCCCGCCCTGACCCTGCCCCGCCGTGGCCGCCGCGCGCGTTCGAGCGGCTGCTCCAGCGGATCGATCGCTGATGAGGACTGTGACCGCGCCGGCAGCGCGGGCAGCCCCGCGCGGGACGCGCAGGGCCCGCCGGAACAGCCTGTGTATGTCGCCAACCCTGTGTTTGTGCGCTCCCCCGCGCACGGGCGCGCGGCGCGCGACAGCGCCGCGGCGGCGGCGGACGCGGCGGGTGCCTCAGCGAGTCCCGCGCGCGCCGCCGCCGCAGCAGCCGCGGACCCTGCTGACCGCGGCGCCTCGGGAGGGGCGCGCGCGCCTGCCGCTCGCACCGACGCCGACCAGAGCGCCTGCCCCGCAGCACCCGGCGGCGCGGCCTCGGCCCGGCCCGGGGACGCCCGCCAGCGTGAGAAGGGCCAGCCCATGGGCGGGCCCGCGCGCGTGGAGAGGACAGCGGCGGCGAGCGACCGTGCCGGGGCGGCCATGGCAGGCATGCGGCACGAGGGTCATGACGCCTGGGAGGCCGATGATGCCTGGGAGGCCGACGACGCCTGGGAGGCCGATGCGCCGACGGCCAGCTGCCGCATCGCCACGGCCCCCGCGGCAGATGCATGGCCCGCGAGCGACGATTGCGTCAGGGGCAAGCCGCCCGCGCCAGGAGACGGCCGGGGAGCGGGTGCGCGGCAGCGGCGGGAGCGGCGCGCGGCAGACGCGCCGCAAGGCGGCGCGCCTGCCGGCCCGCCCGCGCCGGCCGCACCGCGCAGCCTGTCGCCCGCGGCGCGCAGCCCGCCGCAGACGCCCCGCGCATGGCCCGCCGAGCGCCAGGCCGCGCCGGCCGACGCGGCCCGGAGCCCGTGCATGGTCCAAGCGACGCCGCATGCGCACCATGCCTGGGCGGCCAGTGCGGCCGCTGGCAAGCATGCCGCGTCTGTGCCGATGGGCGGTTTGAGCGAGGCGCCTGACGGCTGCGGTGCAGCCGCGGGCGCTGGGCCAGGTGAGGCATTCTGGCAGGCATTGGAGGGCGGCCAGGCGGGGTGGGGCCACGACGCGGACTGGCAGGCCGGGCCCGAGGCGCCGCTGTGCGACCCGCCGCTCCTGGCGCGGCTGGAGCGCCTGCGGCTGGTCACGGACGAGCTGCTGCTGGACGCGCTGTAGCAAACATGCAAATATCATCATTGCACAGCATGTCCTGCTGCTCATTCCTAGCGCTGTTGCATGTTATGCAGGCGGATGCGAACGTGTGACCGTCCACCGTGGTGGGGGTGCTTATGGTCGTCGCCCTCGGTTACTTGCAGCGCTTCTATAGGACCACCATCCTCCTGCTACGCACCCTATCGCGCAAATCATCGGCCGCACCACGCGCGCCCCAACAAACGACCGCGCTCATCTCAAAACCTCGGCAGGCCCCTCCCCTGCTTCCGCGCGACGCGGCGCACGCGCACCACGCGCGGCACGCGACAAGCGGCACGCCAATGCCACCAGCAAAGAATAAACAAGCCCGAGGCACAAGTACATCACACACTAATCGATACAGTCCGAGCGCGCGCCCCGCCGCCGCCGCCGCCGCCTCACTTGCTGCCGATAGGGTAGCCGTCGTGCCGCCACTGCGACAGGCCGCCCTCCAGGTGCACCACGTCCTTGAAGCCCTCCTGCGCGCGCCATGATGCGGCCGTTGCGCCGTAGCAGCCGCGGCGGGGCTCTGGCGCGCGGACGCGCCGCGGCCCATGCAGCACGCGAGCCTGTTTGGGATATGACGGGCATGTTGGGGTTATAGCAGGGCCCGCGCCTCCAGGAGCTCGTGGCAGGCCTTGAGCGAGCGCGACTCGATGCCAAACATCTTCTCTGCGCGCGGGCGCCCGGCCTGCTCAGCACCATGCCGCCGCCCGGCCGCTCCATCGGAGCATGCAACAATGCCGCGCACGAAGCCCGGCCGCACCGGGGTCGTCCTTGAAGTACTTGCGGCCGGGCGCCCACGGCTGCGCGCCCACCTGCCGCGGCACCAGGCGCGCTCAGCGCGCTCCGTCCGCATCAGGCGCGCGGCGGCGGGCGCGCGCGCGCGGCGGCCACCTTGGTTGGGTTGGTATTATGGTCAGGGGCTCTACCTTGATGGTGCCGCCGCGCCCGCAGTAGACGACCACCTTCTTGCGCTTGTTCAGCGCGGCCGCGGCGTTCTTCGCAAAGTCCGGATCGCGCTCTGCGGGGCGGTCAGTGCCCTTTCAGCCGCCAATGCTCCCGGGCGCGATGCCTGTAACCGCGGTCACGCCCGCGGTCTGTATGCCGCGATGTAAGCAGGCCCCGGCGCGTGCGCCGCCGCCGCGCATGAACACACGGCCGTGCGGCCGTGCTGGGCCACCAGCCCGCTTCCGCGCCTTGAAAACCAAGTTGCAAGCCATCATAACAAAATCACGAGCCGGGCGGCGCGCCGGTGGCCTCCATGGCCAGGCCGAAGCGCATGACGACGCGCTTGAGGTTGTCCCAGTTGCTGCTGCCGGCGACCTTGCGGAACATGGGCACGTTGACGGCGCCCTCCACGTGCTCGCGCTCAAACTGGTACGCGGGCCGCACGTCCAGGAAGGTCGCGCCCTTGGCCGCCAGCCGCTCCGCCTGCCGGGGCGCAGGATCAGGACAGGGTCGGCGCGGCGCGCGTGGGCGCGGCCTGCGGCGGCGGCCGGGCGCGCGCGCGCTGCGCGGCTTCCGCCGCTTGGCGGGCGCCTGCCGGGCCGGGGCGCGCGCTGCGCCGCGCTGCGCCGCGCGGGCTGAGCCGCCCCATGTCGCGCCGTGCAACACGTGGGCAGCCTGGGGCACTGCAAAGCGGTGCAGGCGCTGGGGCTGTCTTACAGAAGACACGGGACTCCCCGCGGCTGGCGGGCGCGACGGGGCGCGCGCACCTCGCTAGGCGGCACGCTGTTCAGGCCGCGCCTGGTGAGCTTGGCGTGGATGACCGGCCACACCTGCCGCGCCCGGCCCAGCGCTCAGCGTGGGCAAGTGTGTGACCCGACCACAGCAGAGCCGCGGCGCGGCGCCTGGCCAGGGCGCCACCGTGTACGGCGTCCCGGACTTTGGCGTGATGACAGTTGCGTCGCCCTTCTCCCAGTTCTCCGACGTGTACTTGCCTGTGCGCGAGCTCCGGACGCTACACAATTGTGCACTCTGAGACATGGTGCTCGTGGCACGGCGCGGCGCGCAGGCAGCGCCGGCAGCCAGCGCCAGGCACGGGGCGGCCAGCGCACCGTCTGCGTCGCGCTCCGGCTTCACGCGCACCCACCGTGAGTTCGCAAAGTCGTATTTGAACCTGCGCGACAGCAGGGGCCAGTGAGGCGGCGCGTCGCCTGGGGCATGCAGGGCTTGCAGTGCGAGCGCCGCTCGCCGCGCGGCGCGCACCGGTCCTCCTCCTCGCCCGCCTTCTTGCCGGCAGCCTTGGAGAACAGGCTACCCAGCTTCTCTGTCACAGCCGACGCGGCTCCGCTGCCGTGCTGCGCCCGGCACGCCAGCCGCAGCTGCCTCCTGCTGCTCGCGCGCGCGCATGGGCAGGGCTGAACGCCCCGCCCGCCAAGAGCAGAGGCCTGGCTGCCCTGCAACATCGCCAACTACTCCTTTATGTTGTATAAAGGACGAAAAGTGCTTCAGTGGCGTGTTCCCGCCTTCCAAGTGTGCCACATCCCTCGGCCCTGGCCAGGGCTGCTTTCGTTCCAAATTTGAAATCCGTCTCGGACCTGTTGCCATGTGCTAGCTGTGGTTGCAGCGTACTACCGAGCCCGGAGATATCAGCTCACTCCATCGTTACACTGGCCTGCAGAGCCCTGGGAGCCAGGCGGCTCGTCCTGCGCGCTTCGCCTGCGGCCCAGCTGCCGTAGTCGCGCGCCAGCAGCTCCAGAAAGCTGGGCAGCAGCGCCTGCGGGCGCCGCGCGCGCCAACACGGATGCGGAGACGCTGCAGCGCACCCAGCAGTTGAGACAGACAGTGAGCGCCCGACACCAGTGCGACGGCGACCAGGGGTCGCGTCGGGGCTTGCTTGGCACACGTGCCATGCATTACTGACACCACACCGAACACCTCTCTCGGCGGTTCTCAAAACCAACAACTGGCTGCACCTGCAGCAGCAGCTTGAGCACCAGGCCGCCCGCGCTGCCCAGCAGCGGCCCCGGCACCGCGTCCAGCGGCGGCGGCACACGCACGTCCAGCCGCAGCCGCACCGCCGCCACCAGGTCGTGCGTGGCCGGCGGCGCGTCCGGGTCCCTGGCCGCCTGGCGCCGCCCATGCGCCACTTCTAACTAGCGCGGACGCAGCAGCGCGCGGGAAGAGGCGCAATCAAGCACCATGCCTTGATGTACAGCGGCAGCCGTGAAACTGCCTCGCTGGCCATGCGGCTGCTGGCGTGAAAAGCAGGCCGTGCGTGTGAGAAAGCCTCTAAGCAGCCCGGCCTGTTATCAAGAGCGACGCCCTCTCGCCGCGCTTGACGAAAACTCCAAAGCGCACCGCGTCCCTGTCGAGCGGGCTCGCAGCGCCGGCGCCGCCCGCACGCCGGGCGAGCCCCGCCGCCTCCCCGCCCTCACCGCCCCGCTCGCCCCGCCACGCCTGCGCCCCGTCGTCCCGCGCCGCCGACGCGTCCGCGGCAGCGCCGCCGATGCGCGCGCGCAGGGCCCCGAGCGGCCAGCCCGCCGGGCGCCGGCGCGCGCGCGCGTGCAGGTCGGCGCTCAGCGACAGGCGGAAGCGCTTGTCCAGCTCCGGGTCGCCCAGGCAGGCGCGGTCGCCGGTGAAGGCGACGCGGCCGGTCGCCGGGTCGGCCGCCGCGGTGACCAGCACGGACGGCTCGAGGTCCACGCCCGAGAGCTGGCGCGGCGCGAGCGTCAGCAAATGCGCCGGAGTCGGGGGGCCGCTGGGCGGGGCCTGGTCCAGGGGCCACCAGCCCAGAGCGCCGCCTGCCGTGCAGGCGTGCGCGGCACACAGGCCGCTTGCGATGCCACAACGCTGCCCCTCGCGCCGCCGCAGGGCCGGGCGCTCAGCGGTGCTGCGCTGCCCACCGTGTGAGCAGGGCCTGCGGCCCCGAGCAAGGGAGCCTGGAGTCGGTGCCCACCTCGCGCAGCGGGATGGTGACCTGAAAGGTGTCCGGCGCGTCCGCGTCCCTGCACGCGCCCCACGCGAGTGAGCGCCGGCCGGAGAGCTGTCGCGGCGTGCGCGCGTGCTGCTTGCGCGCTCCGGGCGCGCACCGGTCCACCCACTCGGGGTCGAGCAGCGAGTATTCGTCGACGGGCAGCGCGAGGTAGGCGGCCAGCGACCGCCCCGGCGCGCCGCCCTCGGCGGCCGCGGCGCGGCCCGAGCCGCGCGCCCGTATCCGGACCCACTTGCCGCGGTCGGCGTCCTGCGCTCCAAGGTCGGCACGCGTTGGAGCTTCTTTGTAACGTGCTGCTCTCGCCACCAGCAGCAACTCAGCAGTCCTCACGTACAGAGTGCAGTTGCAACAAGAAGCTCTGGGGCTGCCAGGGAGCGCAAGCGCGCCTGGGCGGCAGCGGCCGCGCCCGCCGGGCTGCTCTGCTTGGCCACTCCGGCGCTGATGAAGCGGTTGATTAGCTGCAGCACAGGCCCCGCCGCTCACACGTCGAGCTGGCAGCGTACATCGACCGCACACACAACGGCAGAAGCGGTCCTCGCCTGCACGGCGCGGTCCAGCGCGGCCATGGACGCGTCCATCTGGCAGGTGGTGGGGCGCCGCACGTGCTGCACCAGCAGCGGGGGCCTGCACGCGGCGAGCCGCGCGCCAGCGGCGCCCAGCGGCAGCCCGTGCTGGGCCGGCTGGAGTACAAGCATGGTTGCAGGTTGTGTGACCGCTTGTGCACGCGCAACTGTTTGGAACTGCCTTGTCGCAACAGCCAGCGTTGGAGGCAAGCCCTGAAGGACTTGTGGGATGGTGGGGAGGAGGGCCAGAGCGAGCGCTGTCTGGCAGCAAGTGGATCAACACCAGGTCTGGAGCTCGCTGAACAGACTCGTCTGCACTACAGTCTGTTGTTTTCCGCACTCGAGTTCTTGCGCATGTGCCACTGTTTCCTGGCAGCTGTGCTCTACTGCGAGAGGTGCCCGAAGCCGGGTGCTTTCCTCTCCCTGGCAGCTGCAGACCAGTCCAGCGTCGCGGGCGCTGCGCGCCGGGCGTGTCAGGCCAAATGTACGGGAGCCCCGAGTGCGTGGCGCGCCCATCACTTCATTTTGCTAAGCCTGAGCGCTTTACGTGGGCCACGTATCACCTCAGCGGACCGCGCTGCTCAGCAGGGCTGGCAGGCATGCAGCTTCCAACCTGGGTAGCCACGGCGGGGCCGCGCAGGCGGGCGCAGCAGGTGGCTGAGCTCCTGGCCAAGGTGCCGCTGTGCCGGCCTGTGAACCGCGACCAGTGCGGCCCCGCCCTGCGTTGCAGCCCGTCGGCGCATGCCCTGTCGCCGTGTATGCGGTAGACAAGCAGAGGCAGCGCTACCGGAGCGCGTTGTTCAGGCTGCACAGGCCGCCGCATTGCGACTGAGAGCTGGTCTGGCACGCAGGTCGCTGTTTGAGACGCCGGCGCGCCTGTCAGATGGCCGGATGACAAACCTGCGCATCAGCCTGCCGCCTGGCTTCCCCGCCGCGCGGCCCAGCCTGGCCGTCACGCACCCGCTCATGCACGCGTGGGTGCGGCCCGTGCCGCGGCGACCCGCGCGCGCTTGAGGCCGTGGGTTGGGAGGCTGTTTGAAGCCGACCCTGCTCGCAAGAACGGGGGCGGTGGGGGCCGTTGCACTTGCCCGCGCGGCAGCAAGCGTCGCGCACACCTTGCGACACATCATGGGTCGACAGGAGAGCAAACAGCCCGGCTCTGTTCCTTTGAGCCTGCAGGAGTGTGCAGGCCTCGCCTCGCCTTGGTTCTTAGTGAACGGCCGCGCAGGTCGACACGGCCGGGCGGCTGGCGACGCCCGGGCTGCGCGCCTGGGCGCCCGGCGCGCGCCTGGCGCCGGTGGTCACCGAGGCGCTGGGCGCGCTGGCGGGCGAGCGCGCGCCGTCGCCCGCGGCCGGCCCTGCGCGCCTCGGCAGCGCGGGCTCCTCTGGCGCGCCCTCAGCAGCCCGCGGGAAGGGCCGGCCAGGATTAAGCTCTGTTGTGGAGGAGCCAGGCTCTGGCTGTCTGGTGTTCGAGCCGCGGGAAGAGAGGGTAGTCGCAAGCGTAGCGATGGCGCACCCCGCAGCACACCAGTGGCGCCGAGGTGGACTGGCGGCAGCGCACAGCTGTGGACCCGCCAGACGCGGTCGGCCTCCCCTGAAAGTCGCGAGCCTCGATGCCTCAGCGCCCGAGTGCCAAAAGGCAACGCCCAGTGAGGCGCTGAGACGTTGGTGCCGCGCGGTCCGGCAGACGGCTGGGTGTTGATCGGCGGCGCGCCGGCGGCAGGCGCGGCGCGCGCGGCCAGCGGCGGCGCCGCGGCGGGCGGCGGCGGCGGCGGCGGCGGGGCCGCGCTGACGCGCGCGCCCACGCTGCCGCAGGACTTCCCCGAGCTGCGCGCGCTGCCGGCCGAGGAGCTGGCTGCGCTGGCGGCCGACGAGGCCAAGTACGCGGCGTTCGTGCGGCGGCTGGTCGCGGCGTCCAGCGTGCGGCAGGCGCGCCCGCGCTGAGCGCGGCCGGCTCGGAGCCTGCGCTCCGGGACCAGCAGGCAGGCTTGAACAAGCACAGCCCTGGAATCACACGACTTGACGAGTCCCGCACATGAGCGCACCGTGGCGGTGACTGGGAGGCAGTAGGGCTTGTTTCTGACCACGCTACATTGCCGACGACAACTTCAAAGGCGGTCCGCCCTGCGTGCTGCGCAGGTGCAGGCGCAGCTGCGCAAGGGCAATGCGGATGTGGCGCGCGGCACGCTCGGCCGCGAGGCCGAGCTCAGCGAGCTGCGCAACCAGATCGCCATCATCCGGTGCGCGCGCGAGGGGGCCTCCTCCCCTCGCCCGCGCGACGATACGCAAAGCATCAGGCATCATGCCGTGAGGCGCTTCATATAAGCTGTTGAGCCAGCTCCTGTAGAGGCAGAAGCGAGAGTGGTGTGCTGGGTGCTGGAGCGCGCTTGCGCGGGGCGGCGCACGCGCCCATGCAGTGGCTCCGCGGCGAGCGCGCGGCCGCGCGTGTCGCGCAGCGACGGAGCGCCACCGCGCGCAGGTCGTCCGAGTACGCGGCGGCCAAGGAGGCGTTCGACGCGCTGGCGGGCCGGCAGGCGGCGGTGCTGGCGCAGCTGCGGCCGGCCGCGCTGGCGGCCGCGCTCGCCGCGCGCGCCGACGCGGCCGAGGCCGCCGGCGACGCGCTGTGCGCGGCCCCGGCGCCCTTTCACTTGCCATTTCATGCCGGGCGGCGCGCCTGCTCGCGTGCTGGGCGGGCGCGCGCTGACGCGTGGCGCGCGGGGGCGCAGCCTGGAGCGCTTTGCGGCGGGCCAGGGCGGCGGCGTGGACGCGTTTGTGGCCGAGTACGTGAAGCTGCGCACCGCCTTCCACGAGCGCGACCTCAAGCGCCAGGCGGCCGAGCAGACGCTGGCCTGAGGCTGTAGGGTTAGGGTAGAGTTGGCATGAGGCGGCCGAGCAGACGCTGGCGTGAGGGCGCGCGCGCGCCTCTGGTCTCTCCTTTTTTCCAACGACAGAAGCCGCCAGAGCGGCCCGCGGCGCCGCGCGGGGGCCTGCAAGGGCTGCTGCGGGCAACGGCTCCGAGTGTTGCTTTTGCGGAGGGCATGGCAGGCTAAGAGCGGGTGTGCCATAATTGCCAGAACCGTGGGGCTTGCGCCCAAAGAGATCTGGGCGGCTGTCTGCTGCTCGCATGCTGTTACATTGCCCGCCCTGCTGTGCACATTTCGACGCCGTTTCACGACAAGCCTGTTACGCGCTCGCAAGCACGCCGCTGGCACTCTCTGATAACACAGCGCCGCATGCTAGCATGGCCGCTCCTCCAGCCTGCATGCCCTACCACTTTCACCACTCGAGCTATATCGTTCACGGGGATACAGTTTTGATGCGCAGCCTGCATGTGCGGCATGCGCTAGCTATCACGGTGTGGTACCTATACACACAGTTCGCTCGCTCGCCAGCATGGAGCCTCCACTGCGGCTGCCACTCCCAGCCCGGCCCTCGGCTGCTATGCAAGCATGGCGTGGGATGCCCGCCTCTGTCCCGCCGCATGTGTGGGACCACTCTGCTGGGCACTTTTGAGTCGGGCCACCCCTGACATGCGGCAGAGCAGCAGGGCGCGTGCGGCATGCGCCCTGCTGCTCTGCCGCACTGGCAATCAAATGGCTGCGTGTGACGTCTTGAGCCTTGCACAGGCCGCTCCGCGAGCGCCGCGCAGGCAAGCAGGTGCTGGTACAGTCGCATGGCAAGTATGAGAAGAGAGAATGGGCTTGACTGCGCCGAGCAGGGGCGTCCCGTGGTTCCTTGGGCCCCACCCCCAGCTTTGTATCATCCATGTCTGCTTGAAACGCGCGCGGAGCAAAGTGCCTGAGCAGGGCCCCGGGGTGGTGCCGGGCCCGCCCGCGCGAGAACCCCGCGCGTTCAAGCGCTGTGCGCGCGCGCGGCGAGGCGCCAGCCGGCGTGCTCGCGGTGCACCGCGGGCAGCGGCGGCGGGTTGCGCTTGAGCACGGCCAGGACAACGTCCTTGACGTCCTGCCGCGGCTCGACATGCTCCGTCACGACCCAGTCACAGCATACCACAGTCTCTCATAGCATGAGTGCGCACAAAGCAGGAAACCACGCACTGCAGAACAGGCCCTGCCATGCTCCTGCTGAGAGATGTGCCCGAGCGCAGCGGCGCAGCTCATGCATGCCAGCGAGGCGGCCGGCCGGGCGGCGCGCCTGGCCGCTGCGCGCGCATGCGACGAACGTGTCGAACACGCGCTGCAGCGCGGGCGCCGGCTGGCCCACCAGCCAGGCCGCAAAGTCCGCCCAGGCGCCCGTGTCGCCGCCCAGGCCCGCGCGCGCCGCCTCCAGCACCGCGCGGTGCTGCTGCGCCGGGCTGTCGCCGGCCGGCGGCGCCGCCGCGCTGGCCGCGCCGCCGGCGGCGCCGCTGTCGCGCCGCCCGCCCAGGGCGCACGCTGCGCGGCGCGCGGCGCGCTCAGGCCGGGGCGCCCGCTCGCGGCGTGCTGCGTTCGGTGCTTTAGCGATCGGAGCACATAGGGCGACACCGGCTGCCTACGACAGGCGCTCAGGCACGCCCAGGTTGCTGCAACGGCGGCGGGAGCCCAGCATGCGGGGCTTGAGGCCGCACCGGGCGGGCCGCGCGGGCGGGCGGGCGCGGCGGCCGCGCGCGCGTGCTTGACGCCGGCGGCCGCATCGTCGGCGGTCTCGCTGCCATCCGAGTCGCTCTCCGTGGCCACGTAGCCGCTGTGGCACGTGCGCGGGGCGCCTGCACGACATGAAGCGGGAGCGCGTATTAGGACACCGCTATGCCAGCTGCAGCGACGCGCGCACGCGTCAGAGACAATGCCCGTGCACCACTTCACAGGCAGGGCGGCCGCTCGTCAAGCGCTGGCGCTTTGCACGAGGCGCGCGCAAGGGGGCGCATGTGCGGCACAAACAGGGAACGCCCGTGCCGCGCTATGCGGTGCGGGTCTGCAATCAGAGTCCTGGCGGGCCGGGGCGCACATGCTGAGGCGGTTGCGCCGCGCGGAGGCGCCTTGGCGGGCGCGCGCTCCCATTCCGCGTCGCGCTCAAAGCCGCACGCCACGTCCGCCAGCACGCCCAGCGGGCCGGGCTGCGCACGCGCCGCACCTTTTCAAATTGGGCACACAGCCGCTCGTGCGCAGGTGCCCATGCACCCCCTGCCAAGCAGCACGCCCGGTGTACGGCGAGGCGGCAGGTTGAGGCGGGTTCGGCGAACGACACCTGGCGCCAGCTGGCGGGGCCGGCAGGCACCGTGTTTGTGCGGCGTGGCGCCTGGGCTGAGCACCATGCGCCAGGGCACATAGTCAACATGAACAGTTGTCAGCCGGCGGCGGCGGGGGCCGGGCGCGGGCGCGCGCCATCCAGTCGCCGCTGTCGGCGGGCGGCGACGCGCGGCGGCTGAAGCTGAACAGCGGGCGCAGGCGCTCCAGGTGCTCGGCCTCGCCCTCGCCCGGCTGCGGCCCCAGCCGCGTCCACTCGCGCCTGGCCGCGCGCTGCCGCCCTGTCAGACCCCGCTTGGCCCCATGGCGGGCGCCGGACGGGCGCCGTGCACGCATGCCGCGCCGCGAGCTGACCGCACAGTGCAGGAGGCGCATGTTGCGCCACGCGGGGCGGGCCGACAGGCACCCATTTGCGCGTGTCTCAGCGCACATCGCGTAAAAGGTCTGCCGCACCGTGCCCGGCAGCGCAGGCAGGACTGCGAGCTCGATAGGCGCCAGCGCAAGGCCCCCAGCGCATCGGCAGGGCGCCCTGTGCCGCCCGGGCGGGGCGCGCGCCTGCAGCGGCAGTGCTCGCGCAGGTAGGCGGCCACCTTGGTCAGGCGGTCGAAGCGCTTCTCGCCGTGCGCCGGGCAGTCCGCCTGCGCCGGCCCCGCCCCGGCCTCAGAGCGGCGGGGGCGCGGACGCACAGCCCTTGCTGCACCACGAACCGCCCAGCAGCAGGCAGGCTTTCAGAGCAGGCGCCGCACGCCCGCATCACGACAGCGATGCAAACAGGGGGCCCGCAGGGGCGGCTGTGGGGCAGCGCCAGGCCCTAGGGCGCCCTGAGCCGGCGCGCACCGTGTACTCGGTCCAGCCGTCGGGCTTGGCGTCGGTCGTGCGCACGCACGGCTCAAAGCCGGGCGGCGCGGGCGGCTCGAGCGCGGCGGCCGCCGCCGCCGCCGCCGCCGCCGCGCGCAGCACCAGCTGGGCGCCGCGGCTGGGCCCAATGCCTGGGCGTAGGCCGCCCTCCTCGTCGCCATCGCCATGCTCGGCGTCGTGCAGGCGCGCCTCGCGCGCGGCCGCCTCGGCCGCGGCCGCCGCCTGCCGCCGAGGCCGCGCGACGGCGGCCGCCAGGCGCGCCGCCGCCGCGCTGCACACCTCCGCGCCAAAGCAGCCGCCGCCGGCGCCGCCGGCGCGCCGGCGCGCGAGCGGGCAGCGCTCGGGGCCGTGCGCGGATGAGGCGGGCGCGGCGTGCCCGCCCGCCCGCCGCGCCGCCCCGGCGATGGAGCCGAGCGCGGCTGGCGCGGAGCGCGCGGGGCGGCGCGCGCACGCGTCGTCAGCCGTGTCGGCGTCGGGCGCGGCGGGCCGCGGCGGCGCGGAGGCGCCGGGGCGCGGCTGCGGCGGCACGGGGGACGGCCCGGTCGCGCGCAGCAGCGCCATCGGCAGGAACAGCGGCGGGCCGGCCGCGGCGCGGCCGCCCGCGGGCGCGTGCACGGCCGGCAGCCGCCACTCGCCGTCGTCGGACTCCTCGTCGGCCAGGCGCCGCTTGACTGCGCGCGGCGCGGGGCGGCGCGCCTGAGCCCGGACGCTGCCAAGGAATACTGTCATGTCAATGAGCACGCTGCGGAGAGGGCCGAGGCGCAGCGGCGGCGCCGGGCATACGCTGCATCTGGCATGGCATGCGGCTGCAAGCTCAGCACGCGCACGCCTGCAGGTCGGCGGCGTGCGCGGGTGCTGTGCGAGCAAAGGCAAAAGGCCAACAATGCACAGAGGCGCCTGCTCTGAGCAGCGCTGTGAAAGGGGGGCGCACGCTTGGGCCGCTTGGCGACGGAGCCGAACGGCTCGCTCCGGCGCCGCTTGCCGCCGGCCTGGCCGCGGCCAGCGCCCGTGCGGCGCGGCGGGCCGCCGCGCCATGCGCAGCCGGGTGCGCGCGCGGCGGCCTGCCCGGGCCCGCCGTCCGCGGGGACTGGCAGCGCGTCGCAGGGCGTTCGGGCTGCGGCCGTGCCGTCGGGCTGCTGCAGATGGCCCTGCAGCGCGTACTTGCCGGCGTCCGTGCGCACAAAGATGTCGTTCTGCATGTGCGCGCGCGCTGTCAGGGCGCTGCTCAGAGCACCGGGCGCGCGTGGCAGGGCCTGCACAGCGTGCTGCGCCAGGAGCACCCTTCGCTTTGCCGCAGACTGCCTAGCGCGGCGCCGGCGGGCGGCACCCCTCTGCACGCAGGGCGGCCTGGCTATAAGCAGAGAGCGGCCGTGCCGCGACCCAGCGACGGCGCATTTCCGCCGCAGGCAGCGCTCAGTTGTTGGCTGGCAGCTTGGGCAAGCCCGGCGTACGGTCGCGGCAGAGCCCCGGGGCCTCAGCAGGCCCGGGTGCCAAGATGGCAACATCCCAGGTTTCAAGATGGGCCACATGTGGGGCCGGCCGCGCCGCGCGCAGGGCGGTCGCGCACGTGCTGGCTGATGAGGCCCTGGATGGTGTTGACCGGCGTCAGGCCGCCCGGCGCCTTGAGCCCGCTGGCCTTCATCTGCTTGAGCATCTCCTCGATGGTCAACCCGCGCTTGCCGGCCACGTTGAGCACCTGCGCACGCGCCCCCGGCGCCGCTCAGCGCCCGCTGCCGGCCAGGCACCATGCCGGGCCCGCGGGCCGCGGCGCGCGGGCCACATGGGGCCCGCATGTTGTGATGCGCCTTGCTCGCACGAAGTTTGACCGCGCCAGGCGGCGCATCTGCGAGCCCGGGCGGCCCTGGGGCGCGGCATGCAGGGTGCACGCCGCACGCGCGGGGCACCCGTGGCCATGACAGGCATCCTTGACCGACCCCTCGCCGGCCCCAATGCGCCTGCTGGCAGTCATGGCGGGCCACGGCGCGGCGCGCACCTCAAACATGCTGCCCTTG
>JAABUV010000786.1_pt1 | contig 47790 bp, 61 predicted proteins | sample 5559971 | NCBI WGS metagenome assembly JAABUV01 (sample SAMN10711881, study PRJNA513362) | rock metagenome | isolation source: Antarctica rocks | place: Antarctica: Victoria Land, Knobhead nord | collected 2015-12-19 | reverse complement strand
GGCAGCATGTGCCAGGAGACAAGTATGAGGCTTAGATCACATGACATGCGTTGCAGTACTACGATGACGCGGCGGGCATCCTGCGGAGCATCGTCCTGAGCGCGATCGCCCCGCACCGCCTGGCCACATCGCCACCTCAGGTGCTCGCAGAGCACCTCAGCTGTTGCTCGCACTTCGTCTACGTGTAGAATAGTGTTGTTGCAAGAGTGCTCCCTTCACTCTACCACACCTGCTTCTCTACCAGGACTGATGTGTCCAGGCTCCCCGCATCAAGTTCTGTTTGGACTTTATGGACATCGCTGGTGCACATGGGCAGGAGCAGCGGCTATGCGGCACAATTGTTACCGCTCACAACTGCGGGCCCGCCAGGGGCCGCCGGGACTGCTGCACCCGGACTGCACAGACATGTTCGCCGCGGCCAGCCCGCTGGTGGAGGGCATGCCCGAGCGCGGGGCTGCATACCTGGACAGCAGCGAGGAGCTGGATGAGAGGCGCGGCCACCCATGCAGGAAGCAGCCTCGTGTGTGCTCAGCAGCACAACACGCAGCGGCGAGTCTGCTCATCGTACGTTAAGCCAGCGATGTGCTGGACCGCGATGCGCATTGTTTCATTAAGCTGTCCGAAGGGGTTACCGGACCACCTCATGTGGTGGATCTCCCCATAAATGGATGCGGATGACATAGTGTGCAATGTGCAGGGGACACTATGAGGAGCTGCGCTGCGTGCTGGCGGTGGTGCGGCACGGCGACCGCACGCCGAAGCAGAAGATGAAGATGAAGGTCACGCAGGCGCGCCGCGCAGTGCTGCTGTCGCCTGACACTGCTTGTTCGGCAACAGCGTGAGCTCTGGTCTACATTGAGCACTGGCTATTAACTGGAAGTGTGATGTGGCTCCCTGCCCTGTTGCAGGAACCAATCCTGGAGCAGCTGCGCAAGCACATCGACTCCAAGGGCAAGCAGGCCAAGCTGAAGAGCCCGGCCGAGCTGCAGGTGGGACGCACACGCGGCTCTGACCCATGCTGCACGTGCACCTGAGCCGTTCTGGTGTTTGGGTTGAGTTGGTGGCTGCTCTGCGCGTTCCACCTAGCACCTAGTGTGTGCCATGCAATGGGTCGAGCGACTCTGGCTGACTTATCAGCTGGGATGCTCTGCTCGGCTCCTGTGGTGCGCCGTACCATCATCGCAACGAAGCTGTTTAGCACAGCAGGTGCGTACGCTTTCCTCTGGGATACTGTTCCAAGCTTGCAATTTGCAGACGCCACCTGAGCGCGGCTCAGGAGCTGCTCGATGTCACACGCGGCCTGCTGGAGGAGTGGGAGGACGCAGCTGGCGGGGGCGAGGCCGGCGAGCTGAAGCTGGACGCAGACCAGGACGAGACGCGCGAGAAGTTCCGCATTGTCAAGGCACAGTCGCACCCGGCTCTGCTGCACTCGACGCATGTTCTCACATGTTTCCAAGAGCTGTATGCAGCCATTGCTAGGATGTTTGTTGGCCGATGGCTCCCCCCCTACTGCATGGCCCGTCACAGCAGCGCATGCAGGCGTGCATGGTAGACGGCAGTGCAATCGCTGACCCGGCATGCACGGCAGCATGTGCCCGCTTACTTGCTAACCACCTCTTGAGCACGGCTGGATGTGCACAACGTGCAGCTAGGAACTCTGAGTTTGCGGCCTGCATCAGGGCGTTGAGGCCGCTGCTGAGCAGCTTGCTGAGCCATGCGGCCGGTGCGAGGCGTCCCAGTGCGCGCGCCGCAGACGGTGCTGGAGCAGGGCGGCAGCTTCGCGGGCGTGAACCGCAAGGTGCAGCTCAAGCCGCTGCGCTGGGCGCCGCCAGAGGAGGGCGGTGCCGAGCAGCCGCGCATCGTGGAGGCGCTGCTCATCCTGAAGCACGGCGGCGTGCTCACGCACGCCGGGCGGCAGCAGGCGCGGCCGGCCGCGCTCGCTCACGCGGAGCGAGAGCTTTCCTCAAGCATGCCTGAAGGGAAGCAAGCTTGCCTAAAAGGAAGCAAGAGATGGACATGGCAGCATGCGCTGGGGCTCCCTGGTCCGAGCAGGCGCGAGCTTGGGAAGGGCTGCGTCGGCCCCTGGCTCCTGGTTGACTGGGCAGGCTGCACGCCCTGAACCGGCGCAGAACACTGCTTTGCCAGCGCCCCAGAGTGCCTGAACAGGCCGCTCCAGTCCCACACTGCCACGCTGCCACACCGGCGGCGCGCGCGCGCAGGCCGAGGCGCTGGGCAATGTGTTCCGCACGGTGATGTACCCGCGCTACGGGCCGGCCGGCGGCGGGCTGCTGCGCCTGCACAGCACGTACCGCCACGACCTCAAGATCTACTCCTCCGACGAGGGCCGCGTGCAGACCAGCGCGGCCGCCTTCACGCAGGGCCTGCTCGACCTGGAGGGCGACTCGCTCACGCCCATCCTCGTCAGGCGCGCGTGGGGGCCTGCTTTGAGCGTGTGGTGCTCCTGTGGACATGCTGGGTTGAATCCCGTGTCTTCGCATGACATAGGTATGCGTAGCGGGAACGCAATGCATAAATGTGAAGGGCAACACTTTGACGCCGCTCTGACCAGGAGTCGCTGTGCACTTGGCTCGATACATCGCCCGCACTAACTTATGCGTCTGGGAGACGCCGCCGGGATCAATCTGCAGCGCATCAGTTGCTTGCAGGCCCATGGGCTAGGCCTCTGTCTACTCAACTCCGCAGAGTAAGCGCAGCTCAACCAGCAATACCGGCGCTGAGGCTGCATGCTTTGCTGCGCAGCCTGGTGAAGAAGGACGCGGGCATGCTGGACGCGTTTGGCAAGGGCGCGAGCGACGACATCCAAGCGGCCAAGTCCGAGCTCTATTCGCAGGTTGCTGACCCAAGTAGACAAGGGCCGCCCTCCCTGTGCCCTCACACAGGCACCCGGGTCCGGCTGGCGATGCTTTTTGTCTGCTTGGAAAACCCCGTTGTCCAGGGTAATGGGCAGAGGCTCCATCGTGCTGCTGTATGTGCTGGCAAGGGCTGCACAGCATTGGCTCTGCCCAGACGTCTTTTACATTGTTTGCGAAATGGCAACTGCCTGCGCTGCTGGTCACGACCCCAACATCATTTGCTCTGGGCATAGCAGCCCCGTGACAAGCCATGTATGGCGTGCAGCGTCGACACTTATTGCATGGGGTTGTGAAGTCTGGCGTGTGTACAAAAGCAGTGCAACTACAGTGCGTATATCGCATGTGCCAAATGTCAAGCGGCTGACCCGCAGCATGTCATGAGCTGCGCAGATGACGTGGGACCCCTCGGCGGGGCACTCGCTGGCGGCGCCGTCGCAGATGACAACACCGCTGCCCAGCCCGCCGCCCTCGCCCAAGCCGCTGCCAGGGCCGCTGGCTGATGCGGAGTCCCTAGGCGCGCCTATACTGCCTCCCCTGTGATTGTTCGTAGCAGCCAGTAACGAATGGACTTGCTATGCGCACAAGAGCATTTGGAGGCTGTTGCGGGGCTGCGGGCGGGTATGGCTGCCTATAGCTCGGCTGCTGACATGCTGTCCTAGTTTGGACAGAGCCATCCTGACGCTTGCGTTGGGCGCCGAGATACCTTTGCATGCGCACTGGGCGTCTTGCCCAGCAATACCCTCGTGCTGCAATCAAGCACCATTCGCGCACCCTGGCCTGCATATGATGCTGCTGGGTCTCAGGGCAAGCTGTCACCCATGCAGGTGGCTCGCCGCCAGCAGCGCTCCCATCCGCGGGCGCGCCGGACGGCGGCGGCGCGCCCAGCTTCGCCGCGCAGGGCTCGTCGCCGCCGTCGCCGCAGGACCTGAATCCCAGGCCTGCAGCGCCCGCGCAGCTGCCGCATGGCCTGGCCGGCCGCCGGAGCAGCGACAGCGGCTCCCAGTCCGCGCACGGCAGCGCGGCGAGCCTGCAGGCGGCCGGGGACGCGCGCGGGGGCGCGCTGCAGAGCGGCGGCCGCAGCGGCGACGCGCGGCCGCGCATCCACCCGCTCCCGCCCAAGCCGCTTTCGCTGCTGCGCGAGCTGGTGCAGCACCTCAAGGTGTGCCCGCGGCAATTCTGTGGGCGGGCGGCTTGCAGCCACATGGCGGCACGGAGGGGCTGCCTCAGAGGCTCCTGTGCACATGCATAGCAGTGTCGACTGAAGGTTTTCGCGATCTCGAGCCCCATTGGCCAGGTTGCCGCTTGAACACCCCCAGAAAACACGCAGTCTGCCGCGCAGTGCGGCGCGTACAAGGCACTCCGACATGCCAGGAAGCCTCTGAGAGCGCGCGCCTTTTGGCGCACCCAGGCGTGTTGGGCTGAAGCCCTTGCCAGGGAGGTGGATGGCCTAGACTAGGGCTCCAGACCCTGACCCTGCGCCCGGACGACCCTGCGGCGCGCCAGGTTCTGGTGGAGCAGCTGCGGCAGAAGTGCCTGGCGGAGCGCGGCGGGCCCGGCGGCAACGCGCCGCGCGGCTACAGCGCGCTGACGCAGTCGCCGCTCGAGTGGATGCTGGAGCCCGGCAAGCCCTGCAGCGGCGAGCGCCTGCTGCTCATGTTCGACCGCTGGTGAGCGTGCCGCGCCCGCTGCCGCCCACCCGTCTCACCACCGACTTGCTGGTCGTACGGCGCCAGCACAACCTCGTTCCTTGACAGTCTGGCCGGCGAACATGTGCGCTGTCTGTTACAGCCCAGCTCGTGATGGACCGCTAATCCGCGCGCCGCGCGGGGCCGCTGCCGGTCATCTGCCCACCTCCCAGCCGCCCATCAGCCCCACCACCTCACGTCGCAACAGTTCTGTTCGTATGAGGCTCTTGCTGCCTGTTGCGGCCTGGCGCTGCAGTCCGCTGTGAGCTAGAAACCTGCAGAGTCAAAGGAAGTAGTGGAGGCGGCGCGCGCATGCGAGAATTACACGCAGCATTTTTTATTTTTCCATGGACGGACTGTCGAGCAGCGTGGCCTTGGCTGGGGCGCGCGCAGGCGCAAGCTGCTCAAGGCGTTCTACAACGACAAGAAGCAGCAGTTTGACATCAGCAAGGTGCCGGACATCTACGACAGCGCCAAGTACGACGCGATCCACAACTCGGAGCTGGGCCTCACGCTCAAGCCGCTGTACGCGGTGCGCGCCCGCGCGCGCAGCGACCCCGTGCGCTTGTGCATGCGGGCGTGGCACGCTCATGCGGATGCCCGCTGCGTTGTGCCGCGCTGTAAGGCGATCAACAACAGCGCGGCCGCGTGCATCGCTGCAAAAGGATTGCAAAAGGATGCAGGGCTGCGCGCACCGGTGCTGCCATCGAGCGCAGCAAAAACCGTCGCGGTGCTTTTGGTGGGGCACCTGCCATATGCCGTTAGGGTTGCATGTGCTGGCGGAGGCACATGCAGCGCCGGACTCGAGCGCAGTTGGCAATGCCAAATTGGCAGTTCAGGGGTATAACCCTAAGCTTAGTATTACCCTAACCAGGGGGCTGGCGTGGCAGACAGCCAAGGTGCTGGCGGACGCGGTGATCCCAAACGAGTACGGCATTGACCCGGGCGGCAAGCTGCGCATCGGCGCCAAGATCTGCTGCGCGCTGCTGGGCAAGCTGCTCGCCGACCTGGCCAACATGCGCGAGGAGAGCCTGGCCACCGCGGCGCGCCCCCTAACCCAACGGCACCCCCCCACCCCCTCCCTGCCGAGGCGCGTGCGCCGCTGCAAGCGCGTACCCAGCCCAGAGCCTATGCGTGCGAGCCCCCACCTGGCCCTGCGCAGCTCCCCGCCTTGTTGAGGCGTGGTCCGCCTGAGGCGCTTCGTGGCTCCCACAAGAAGTAGCCGAGCTTGCCCCGCCCCACCCTCAGCCTACCCCTCGCGAGCGGCGTTGCGGCGCGCGCCAGGGCATGGTGGGCGGCAGCGAGCCCGTGTCGCCGCTGGACTCGTATGCGGACTTGGCCGGCCGCAGCGAGGACCGCGCGAACGCCGCCGCCGCCGCCGCCGCGTCCGCCGCCGCCGCGGCGCAGGCGCGCGCAGCGCAGCCGCCGGCGGAGCGCCCGGCGGACGCGCGCGCGGCGCCGGCGGGCACGCCTGCGCCCGCCGGCGCGGGCGCGCACAGGGGCGCGGCCGGCGCGGAGCCGGGCGCGGCGGCGGCGGCGGCGCCCGTGCCGGTGCCGGGCAACGGCGGCGGCGGCGCGACTGCGCTGGCAGCAAGCGGGGCCGTGCGCGAGGCGTTCGGCAGCGCACCCGCGCGCCTGGGCGGCGCGCAGGACCTCGCGTCCGCGTTAGAGTCGGCATCACTGTCGAGCGGCGCGCGCTGCCGCTCTCAGGCTCTACCAGGTTTGAAGCCGTGCGAGTGCTTGGGGCTGGTGGCTTACTGCAGCTTGCACGGGTTCCAGGGCATGCGCATGAAGCAGAGGTGTTGCGTACGCAATGCACATGAGTGCAAGCGTTGAGCACTTCTTGAGCTGGTGTTGCGAGCAGGGCTAAATGTGTGCGTGCTCGAGCGCATCCCTGGCGCAGAAAGAGCATCGCACAACTTTGAAACCTTGCATAGAGTGCAGCTCTGCCGGGCAGGCGTGCGCGGGGGTGAGGACGCGGCGGCGCCAGGAGAGCAATGCACATCCTCTGCAATCACACCCTCCCGTTGCGGGCAGGCGTGCGCGGGGGCGAGGACGCGGCGGCGGCCGCCGCAGAGGAGGACGAGGAGGAGGAGGACCGCGAGACGCTGCACCGGCTGTGCCCCACGTACGCGACCGACATCAACTCGCCGCTGCGCCACGTCCGCACGCGCATCTACTTCACGTCCGAGTCGCACATGCACTCGCTCATCAATGTGCTGCGCTACTCGCACGCCGGTGCGCGCAGCGCAAGCCCTCGCTGCCAGTTAGGGCGCTGGCTAGGCTGCTTTACGTTGGCAAATCACTGAAAAGCAAGGAACATGTGATGTAGTGAAGTGGGCGCACTGGCATGTGAGAAGGCACCGCATGCGCGGCAGACATGCGCATGTTTGGCTGCACCGCGGATCGCGACTCATGCAGATGCTGCAGGGCGCGACTCTTGCAGATGCTGCAGGGCGCGAGGGCGGCGGCGACGGCGGGCTGGTGAGCGAGGACGCGATGCGCCGGCTGCGCGACACGACCGAGCTGGACTACCTTACGCACGTTGTGTTCCGCATGTACGAGAACAAGCGGTGCGCCCCGGCCGGCCCCTCCTCAGCAAGGCGCGGCAAGTCAGCGCAAGCGTCACTCCCCCAAACACGCCGATCCCTGCGTTGCATGCATGGATGGCCTGACCTCCGGCAGGCTGGCGGCAGCGCGGCCCACTGCTGCGGCACTGGTTAGGGTTTGGTCTACCCTGGCCAGGGTCTTGCCATTGTGCGATTGCAGGGTGCCGGTGGAGGATGCGGCGCGCTTCCGCGTGGAGGTGCTGTTCAGCCCGGGCGCCGCGCATAACCCGCTCGAGGTTGTGCCGCTGAAGCAGGACCACACGCTGCCGGTCGCGCCGCGCATGGCGCTGCACCGCGGCGCCGGCGACTTCGGCTCCGGCACGACGTGGGCGCGCCTGTCGGCGCTGCTCACGCCGCACGCGACGCCCGCCAAGGCGTCCACGTACACCTACTCCATGGTCTGACGGGCCCTCTCTCAGGGTATATGCAGGGTTCTTAGAGCATAGGGATAGGGTACACCTACTCCATGGTCTGACGGGCGCGCCCTCCCGGGCGTGCCGGGCCGCTCGCGAGGGGCTGGTGCTGTGCCGCTGCGGCAGGGCTCTTTGGGCTGGGTCGCCAGGTGGAAGCTTACGAACAGCACCCGGGCCCTCCTGGCAGGTTTCTGCATGCCATTGGTGGTGGCGCTCATCAGTGCAAACAAGATACCAAGTCGGGCTTGGGGCTCTGCATGGCGCTCTGTGTAGCGCTGGCTGCTGTGGGCACTGCTTCAGGATGCCACCCGCCCACCAGGGCTAATTGCGGCGCTGAAGGGCATCGCTTGGTGGCCATGCCGCAGTGTTGACCTGTGGATGTGCCACTGACATGGCTCAGAATGAGCCCCTGCTGCTCAGGAGCAGCGGAGGGCTTGGAGTGTTGCTCTATGGTGGGAATTATTACTTAGGTTGTCTATCATATTCGGTTATGACGTCTGCTCAGGATGCTCCATCACGCTCTCTTCTGGGCCTAGGGGGTGACAACACACAAAGAAGTGCGTGAGCCACGAATAAGCCATATTGGCTGAGCTGAAGCAGCCTGTGTGCTGTTGCTGTGAGTAGTACTAATTACACGTTAGATGACAGCAGTGGTGTGCACACATGTACTTGCATACAGGCAGAGAGAGCACGTTGCAGTTTATGTCAGGCATGAGGTCCAGCGCCCTGACCCTAAACCTATTAACTTCACTGCAAGGACAGGAGCAAGAGCTCGGCAGGTGCTGCCCCTCTGCAGGCGCCCTGCCAGCAGGCTGAGTACTCATGGTACAGTGCTGGGGACCCGTAAGCCCCAAGCTGGGCGCTCCTCATTGCATGTGCAGAGCAAGTGGCGGCGCTGCTGCTGTGAATCCTTCGGCCTGCATCCTGCAGGCCGCTCAACCCCAGCTCCAGCCCCACCCCCCACGCCATGGTCCTCCCCAACTCCATCTGCGCGCGCGCAAATCGCCAGAGCTTGTAAGACCATGCTGCTTGCTTGCCGAGCTCAGGTGGGCACGCCTGCACTTCTGTAGTACCCATGAGCATGCTGCGTCTGCGCAACACAGCAAGGCATGCATAGGACGAGCAATGCAGCTGCCACAAATGCCCGTCTCTGCAAAGCATGCAGGCTGCGGCAGGCGCCAGCGCCAGCACAGGGCTGCCTCAGGCGGCTCCCTGGGCTGCCACTAAGCAGGGCGCCCACCCGCCGCCGCCCCATCCGCCGCCGCCCCAACCGCCGCCGCCCCACCCGCCGCCCCACCCGCCGCCGCCGCCTGCGCGACAAGGGCGTGCATCACTAAGGGTTCTGCACAGCAGGGTGCATGTGCCTGTCCCCGTATTGCACGTGCCTGCAAGCACAGGTGCTTGCAAAACCACGAACGTACGATCCCGATGCACTTCCAGCCATGGCATGTGCCGTGGCCTCATGATTCAAACTGCGGCTGCACCACAAGGTGCAAGCACGGCCGCATATTAGGTGCAGCCTGTAGGTGCTACGCGTGCACTCGCGCACCCAGGATGCGGCATCACTGCAGCACGCTGTGCACGCACCTCCCCACCAGTTATCCGTGCGCGCCGGCGCCAGCATGCGCTGCGAGGACGCGTCGACGAACAGCACGCAGCTGCCCAGGCGCAGGTCGGCGCCCGCCGGCCGCGACAGCAGCGCCGGCCCGGCCCCGGCGGTGTGGTCCGCCACCAGGCGCTCCGCCGTGCCGCTGGCCGTGGGCAGCGCCGCCGTGCCGTCGACCGGGAGGACCTTGACCTGCATGCGTCAGCAGAGCATCGTATGCATGAATCCAGGAGGCTGCTGCGCGCTTGAGGTTGTAGCCTCATATTAGTATAAAGGGTGGGATAGGGTCAGGGTTTAATCTTAACCCTATTCTGCTGGTGAGACATTGAACAGATGCAGCACGCGACCGTGCAGCACAGCTGTCTGGTGCTGAGTCAACTTGGCCCCGAGCCGGGCCCCCGCGCCTTGAAGGTGAGCGTCGGCAGATCGGAGCCGAGCGGGTGCGGCTCGTAGCGCGGCTCCGACAGCAGCAGGAGCATGTCCGATGAGTTGCCGGCGCCGGCCGCGGCGTTCTCTGGCTCAGCGCGCAGGACCGCCACGGGGCTGCCCAGCCACTCGCCGTGCTGCGGCACCATCGCGCTGCCCTCGCTTGTGTTGGCAAATGCGTCTGCGACCACAAGCGCAGTGTTCACCACCCATGAAGCTGCTGTTTTAGTGATGACAGTCTGTGTGATAATACGGCGCGTCAAGGGATGTGCCTCTACTGCGCGCAGTGCTTGGTGCCTAGCAGTGCTCGGGCAACACATGCACAATCTCCCTGTCAGCATGGGAATGAGGGATCGACATATTCTTCCAAACGCTCACAGTAAGCGCTCCTGCGCTTGTGCACATGCACTGGGCAAACCATTCAGCATGGAGCAAGCACATGTAGCCAGAAACCATGCATGTGCAAGGGTTGCAGTGGGGAGGCTGCGGCTGTACATGCCGCAGACTGCCATCTGGCAGTCGCAGGGCGCCGCATGTGTGCCGGCCACTGCAAGGCCCAACAGCGCCGCTATGCCCCGCGCGTCAGGCCTGCGTGCGGCCTGGGACTGGCGCGCGCGCCTATGCGCAGCGCCCCGGCCGCGTTGCCAGCCGCGAGGACGGGGACGACAGCCGGCGCGCCCGCCAGCATCAGCTGCGAGGGCGTCAGCAGGCCGCCGCGCGCCACGACGACGAACAGCGTGTCGGCCACCGGCGCGGGCAGGCCGGGGCCCGGCGCGTACGCGCGTGAGGCGGCGGCGGGCGCCTGCGCCGCCGGCAGCGCGCCGAGTGCAGCCGGGGAGCCCGCGCTCGCGGCTGGGTCAAGGGGGCGGCCGCCTGTGCGCGCTCGCGTGCGCCTTTTTCAGCTGGCCGGCCCTTGCATGCGCACTGTGTGGAGGAAATGCTCCTCGCACGTCAGGCATGCCCTGATTAGGGCATCTCCTCGACTCCTCTGCCTGCCCTGCCAAAGTGCAGTGCTGCATGACGTGAGCGGCGGTGCAAGCTTCAGCATGCCCCGGTCTTAAACCATACGCTTGAGACACGCGCAAGCGTGGGACAGCGCAGGGGTGGTGTGGCTGCAGCTCCAGGCCAGCACGCCTAAGCCTGCCACCTCATGTTCTAAACCACCTGATGCAAGGACAGGTCAGCCTGCAGCTCTCCTAGGAGTGCAGCCATCAGACACGCCTTTACTGGCCAAACACCCAGCTGCGTGAGAACGTATGCTGCGCTTATGCGCCAGCTGTGTAGCCAACAGACTCGTTAGCACGTACAAGAGGGAGGCTTGCACATCCAGTGCATGTTGGTCGGACACTCACCTGCCGCACTGGCTGCAGCAGCAAGCAGCACCACCACCGCGCAGAGCGCCCTGCATCAGGTAATGCGTCAGCACGTGTCTGTCACCTACTGAGCGTAGGTCAGGCACTTAGTCAGAGCTGCCGGAAGCATGCCGTCCATGTGATAGCACTGCTACCACACTGCTACGGTAGCAGCAGAAAGTGACAACAGCTGGGCGCGTGCGCGGACCTGCTTTCCATCCTGGTGTGGCTTCAGCACACACACAAAGCAATCTTGATGTTGCTCCTGCGCACTCTGCCTCACAAGATTGAGCTTTCCCTGGGGATGAAGAAGCAAGGAGGATGCTTTGCATTTCAAGGTCATGGGCACGGACTTAGGGTTAGCTCTGCTGGAGAGCAAAAACTAGCTGGCCACCACAAACCACTGAGAAAGGGAACCTGCCTTGCCAACAGCAGTCTCAGGACCAGTCTAACACATTGGTGCACAAATTCAACATCTGCGATGCTGCTGCATAGCCTCCTCATGGCTAGGCACTACTCGTAACAGGTCATAATAACAGGAGGTAGCGGGACACCACTGTGCCACCAGTTTTGCGTATGTACACGACAGCGTATGTACACGACAACGTCATTGCCAGCAGCCTGTTACGACCGTCAGACTGCACACAGCAGCACTTACACACCTCCCCCCATGCAATTGACCTTGCATCCCTTCCCGCACGCGCACGCTGCCTGGCTTAACCCCAGTAGCTCCAACCATAGTATGGCGCGCCATAGTAGCCGTAGTATCCTGGCCCGTCACCCCACCACCACCCGTGCCACCACTTCACCTGTGCCTTGGCGCCCAGCGCCTGCGTGTTCTGGTCAATGAGCAGGACCGCGTCCGTGAGCAGCACGCCGCCGGCCGGCGGCGACGTGAGCGCGCGCGCGTGCGCGCCCGCCGCGGCGTCCTCGGCCAGGCGCGACGCGATGCCGCCGCTGATGGGCAGCGCCGTGCTGTTGTCCAGCGGCAGGATGCCCGCCTGCCCGGCAGACCACCTAATGGGTCGGTGAAGGTTGTAGGCATTTGCAGCCGGCGGCTAGCAGCTCCAGCTCCCATGCGAGCTGTTTGTTTGCGTCCGGGTGCAATGTCACATGGCCAGGAGGAGCCGCATGCTGCGGCTCGGTAGAGATAGAAAGGGGCATGCCTTGAAGGTGAGCGTGCGCGTCTCCTTGACATAGCGCGGGCTGGACAGCTGCAGCAGTACGCTGGTGGCGTTGCCGGCGGCCGACGCGTGCAGCACCACCACCGGGCGGCCCAGCCACTGGCCGTCATCGTGCACGAACAGGGCGCCGGAGGTGTCGTCGTTGGCAAAGCTCTCTGCATAGCGTGCATGTCAGCATCAGGCCTCCGGCGCCCGCATTGACAGTGCCAGCCTCAGTGCCCAGACCCTTGTGTGCGCCGTGCAGCGCAGCGGAGTGAAGCCTGCCGCATGCTTGGGCAAGCACCCCGTCCTAGACATGATTTACGTGTCTGCAGAGCGCCGGGGGTCGAGGATGCGCGACCATGTGGGTGGCGCCGCTCTTACGGTCGTTGGTGACGAACGTGGCGACGCTGGACACGCCAGTGAGCGTCAGGCTGCTGGGCGTGAGCGCAGCGGCTGGCGCCGAGAGCATAAAGATGCTCTCTACCTATGGTCTTTACCATGTCCGCCTGCCGCGGCGCGGCGGGCGCCTACGGTCCGCGGCCGCGGCGGACGTGTCGGGGAGCGCATCCGCGCGCGGCGCGCTCTGGAGCACGTCCCGCGCCCCTGCGCATGTCACCCTCTTGCCTGAGGGTTAGGGGTACTGAGCATCAGTAACTTGCTCCAGAACCGTGCTTCAGAGCGCATTCCGCACCCCTGCGCTTGTCACCCTCGTGCACACAGCGTGTCACTGCTGTTTGAACGAAGCGCCTCCTTAGGTGGCCTGGCCTACTCGTGTCCAGCACTGCAGATACTGTGCACTTCATGGGGGCGCGCCAGCCACATGGGCGATGCAGAGCATCGCGAGGGCAGCTGCAAAGCACTTCATCTGTAGCTGCCGGACGTGTGTCAGCGCTCTGAGCTTGGTCATGCGCGTGTCACGAAACGCGTGCAAGCTCGCGCGCTACGGCGCACCAGAGGGTCAGCAGCAAGGAGGGTGGCAGAAGCCTCCAGCCGCAGCTGGGTAAGAACCGTCCGCGCGCGCGCAAACGCTTATATAATACATGATGTGAGCATGCAGCAGCTCTGTGTCTCAGAAGGAGGGTGCATTGATCGTGTGGACTGCTTATATATTGCATGCAGCACGGATCACACGGCCGACAGTGCTGCACAGCAATTATGTTTATTTGATTATCTATAGCAGGCTGGGTGAACTGTGAGCGGCAGCTTACCCGTCAGCCCTGTGGATGGTGTCCGTCTTTTTCCCGCGTCAACAGGACTTGATCAAGTTGATGAGTCTTGGTCGCTCAAGGCTTGCGAGTGCCTTGTAACCCCTGGAATTAGGGTGCTTGCACAGGTGTTGCCTTCGGTAGCTTCTAAGCCTGTGTGGACTTGGAGCTGTGTGGGTGGCTTGCTAGCAACTCGCTGGTTCCCTGTCATTGCCATACACGCAACAGGACCTCTAGAGCGCTGCCTGGCAACCCCCTGATCAGCGTGTTCGCAGACCGCCAGGCCTCGCCCTACAACAGAAGGTGTGGCGCTTGTGGCTTGGCCACGGAACCTTCTGTGCATAGCTTAGCCGGGTTCGCCTCGTGGCAAGCGCGGGGTTTTGCTGCTGGTGTGCGCTGCGCTGGCAGGCCTGGGACAGCGTCGCTGAGCGCGTGCTGCTGCGCGCAGGGGAAGCTTGCCCGCGTGCGCGCGGCCCGCGCGCGCATGGCGTATCAGCCGGGGTACCCCGGCGCGCCGGGCGCCTACCCGCAGCAGTACGGCGCGCCGTACGGCCACCCCGGCGGCGCCCCGCAGCAGTACGGGCCGCCGCCGGGCTACCCGCAGGCCGGGCCGCAGGCCTACTACGGGGCAGCGCCCGCCCCGCCGCAGCCCGGCTACCCCGCACAGCCTGGCTATGCGCCCGCACCGGGGTATCCCATGCAGCAGCCGCAGCCGTACGGGTACCCGCCGCCGCAGCAGTATGCCCCGCAGCCCTACGGGGCGCCGCCCTACCAGGCCGCCCCGGCGCCGGCCTATGGGCCGCCCATGGGTGCGCGGCCCCGGCCAACCCACTGACGGAGCCAACGGGCGGGCTTGCTGTCTGCCGAACTGAAGTGCGAGTGCGTGCTTAGCGTGTGCAAGCTGCGCTCTGCACAGGGCTCACCTGGCACCGCGCATCCCCTCAGCAGACGTGCCGGCGTGCCGAACCAGGCTGGGGTTGCATGGTGTTGCAGACTCCTGGAATGTGGGCTCGTCAACCTTGACGGGCCAGGCTCAGGCTCTTACGTGTGGCAGGGTGGCTGACGTGGGTGCGTGGCACGGCGCAGTGGTGCAGCAGCAGGCGCCGGTGCCGCAGAAGACGGGGGGCGGCTACGTGGCGCCGCTGCTGGCGGGCGGCACGGGCCTGCTCGCAGGTGCTGCCCCGGCGCTGCGCGGTGGTGGCGCAGCTGAGCAGCAGGTCTCCTTGATGGAGTGAGAGAGGCGACGGCGCGCCCGGTGTCGAGCATGCTTGCCGAGCACATGAGCCTGCCACGCGAGCCGTTGCCAGGCTCGCCGGCTTGTTGCACTGACAGCGCTGGGCTTGCGCAGCACGCTCGCGCTCTCCTCAGCCAGGTACCTGCGGCAGCGCCCGCACGACCTCGGGCTCTCCAGATCGGATGTGCCCTGGACCGCAGGCACCATGCTGGGCGAGGCACTGGCGAGCCACGGCGGCGGCGGCGGCGGGTACGGCGGCGGCGGGTTTGGCGGCGGCTATGGCGGGGGCATGGGCGGGGGCATGATGCCAGACCAGACGACCATCATTGAAAACAATTACTATGGCAACAGCGGTGGCGGCGGCGGCAGCAGCGGCGGCGGCGGCGGCGACTGGGGGGGCGGCGGTGGTGACTACGGCGGGGGCGGGGATGACTTTGGCGGGGGCGGGGATGACTTTTAGTGCCTCAAAGATAGTGCCACGTTGGCTTGTGGAGGTGTTGCTCAGTTTGTTCTGAGTTGTAGTGTGAAGAGCTCTGTCACTGTGAAGGTGCTCTGCATGTATGTGTTACCAGAGCGGGCACTGGACTTGACGATAATAGATGACAGCTCTTGTACTTGTACACGAGTAGGCTGCAGTTCTGACCGCACTTGGCGTTGGTTAAAAATTGCTTGCCGCAAGATCACTAAGATCCACACTAAGTGGGTGAACAAGGACGTAGTGCCTGGCCAGGTTGTTTCAGAGATGTGCACGTGCCGCGTTGGTGCCAGGGTGCAGGCGCGGCCCGTTATTGGCAGGTAGACGCACTAGGGGCAGCGGTTTCGACTGCACGCGTGGATTCTATGCTGCTCACAAGACAGAGCTTGCCTCGAGATGCGTTGCAGGGCTGTCAAGATTTACGCGCAGTGCTGCGCTAACTTGCATAGCCGCCCTGCACGGGGAGCGTGGGATCACACGCAGACAGGAACAGGCGATACAGATGCGGGGCATTGCTGCACGTCGGAGTTCAGCACGCCCTAGGGCGCATAAGGAGGAGGACAACGAGCAAGACCCACCCCAGAACACCGCCCCGGACCCGCCCCGCAACCCCTCTCTGCCTCCGCCCAGTGCCGCCAAAGTGGGGCGGTGTTGCGGGGCGGGCCGAGCCGGTGTTGCGGGGCAGGGCTGAGCCGGTGTTTGCGGGGCGGGCCAATGTCGTTCTCCTCCTCCATCCTTGTTAAAGGTCTGCGCCTGCGTCTGCGCGGCGGACGAGCGCAAAGCCTTGGAACCCCACGTGGGAGATCGAGCAGCCGCGCGTCGCGAAGCGCAGGCGGAACCAGCAGGACTGGCAGCTGCAAGTCCATCTCACAGTAGCGCCTGGTGTGGTCCTGCGCTGGCAGCGCTGGCACGGATGACGCAGCAGCCTGCTGCTCATGCACGTGCGTGGCTGCCAAAGCCCGGCCCGCCGTTCTCCTCCCATGCAGGCGCATGATGGTGCTGGTCAGCCCAGCGGAGCAGTCTGGCACGCGTGCGCGCGCAGGTTGAGCTCTCTGTGCTCGCTGGCGAGCTGTTCAAAACTCAGCGGCAGCCGCGACGAGCGCTATGACCACACCATGCGCTACTGCGAGGTCTACTCGCAGCTGCCCTTCCAGGCACCCTGCGCTTCGCGCCGCGCGGCGACACGATCATTTTCTTGGTGTCCAAGGCCTGCTCCTCCGCCGCGCTCTTCGTCCGCTGTCTCCTGACTTGAAAGTCAAGTCAGTGTGTTCAATACGAGCCCTGAACCTGGCAGAAAGGGCGCAAGTTCTGGCCGCCTCGGACTGGAGCGCATCCATCGCTTCCATCCGTGCGCCAATCCTCGCAGACTGACCGCCATGGCGTGCTCACACCTTGCCAGCAAGGTGAGCCTCAGCGCCTGTCCATGCCTTTTCAAAGCGGCCAGCCCTAATTTGTTGCCTGTGCGCATTGTCGATCTGAGCGCCGCCTGGGGGCCCGCAGGCCTCCCTGGCCGCCCTGCCCACCAGCTTCAAGGGCGCGACTCGGCAGACCCGCCACCGGCAGGCACGGAGCACTCAGTTGGCCCTGTGGCTGGCAGAGCCCGCAGCCTCACCCCGAACCCCTCCCCTGTCACTCTGACAAGGCAGAGCAAGCAGTGTACTGAACATGCCCTCCGGCGCGTGAGAGGCTTGCCAGCCTGGTGGAAAGCGAGGGGCGATCTGGGCGGGTGCAGGCCGGCCATGTGGTGCTGCGCATCAGCGCGCTGGCGCAGCGGGCAGAGTACATCTGGGCGGACGGCCTGGAGGGCTCCGACCACAAGGTGACCGCTCTGGCGATGCAGAGTCGATGGGCTGCGCACGCTGCTTGGCGGCATTGCTTGGCGGCATCGCATGCATGCTTGCCAAAGTCGCTGCGGCACAGCGCAGCAGCACCATGACGAGCTGCCTGCTCTGCAGGGCCTGGTGTTCAACGAGATGCGCTCCAAGACCAAGGTCATCCAGGTGCGCCCCCCCACCGCGGCGGCATGGCCGCGCGCCTGCGAGCTGACCGCAGCGCTGCCAGCGCACCGCGCTGCGGGCGCGCGCTCTGGTCCTGAGCACGCGCCCGCCGCGCAGAAGCCCATCACGTCCATGACCCCTGGCGACTTCAGCGACTGGTCTTTCGACGGCTCCTCCACCGGGCAGGCCGAGGGCAACAACTCCGACTGCATCCTGAGGCGCGCCCGGGCGCCGCCGCCCTGCCACCCGCCCGCAGCTGGGCGCCGTCGCGGCGCCGGCGGGAGAGCGGCTCGGCGCTCTCCCGCTGGCGCCGAGCCGCGCGCCGCCCCGGCGGCCTGCTTTGCCCGTCTAGCCTCACGGCAGCACTAAGGACACACTTGCTGTACCAGGGCGCGCCGGCCAGCCCGCATTGACAGGCGGACCTCAGCTGGGTCCGCGAGGGTGAAATGACACCCAGGCGCTCTGAGCATGCCCAGTGTGCAGTCTCCCGGGTCGCTTGGGCTTGGACCAGGAGGACCGCGCACTCGCTGCATGCACGCTCGTCAAAGGCAGGTCACGGCGGTGTGCTCGCCAGACTCCGGCCGCCCTGCTGGGTTCTGCTCGTCCTGACGCCGAGCGGGCTTGCGGCGCAGGCCCGCGGCGATCTACCCCGACCCGATCCGCGGCGGCGACGACGTGCTCGTGCTGTGCTCGGTGTACAACCCGGACGACACGCCGCACGTGACCAACACGCGCGCGATGCTGGAGAACATGCTCACGCCCGCCATGCTGGCCGAGAAGCCGCTGTACGGCTTTGAGCAGGCGCGCCCGCCGAGCCCGCTGCTGGGGCCCAGGCATCCTAGGGATATTCAGGCACTACTATGTACTCATGTGCGCGGCTGGATGATGCCCAGGACCGTCATGGCGTGTTGGCTGGCCGCTCCGCAGACGCGCAGAGGGGACTGCTCGCAGCGGGCGAGCAGGCACGACCCTAGCCCTGACCCGCGGCGCCCGCGCGCGCAGGAGTACACGATGCTGGAGAAGGGCGGCAACGTGCATGGCTGGCCCATGGGCGGCTTCCCGGCGCCGCAGGGCCCCTTCTACTGCGGCGTGGGCTCAGAGAGCGTGTACGGCCGGCCGCTCGCGGAGGCGCACATGGACGCGTGCATCCGCGTGCGGCCCTCAGGCTCTTTGTGTCTGCATGTCCCCGCTGTGCAGGGCATGATGTTTGCTAGCCTAACCCGGCGCGCGGCCTGCTTGGCAGCCCTCCGAGGCTCTGCCGTGCTGCATTGAGCAGCGAGGCGAGCCGGAGCCGTGGCTAACCCTGACCTAACCTGTCCTCACGGGCGCTCCACCGCCAAGCGCGCGCGCCGGCCGCGCAGGCGGGCCTGGGCATCAGCGGCATCAACGCGGAGGTGATGCCGGGGCAGTGGGAGTTCCAGATTGGGCCCGTGGGCGCACTGGAGGTTGGCGACCAGGTCCGTTGGCGCCCTGGGCCGGGGTGTGATAGGGTTAGGGTGGCCTCTCGACCCCTGCACTCAAGTCGGGCAGGCTTGCTGCGGTGCTGCTGACTTTGCTTGGCCACAGAGTCGTGGACGCTGCCGCTGCTGTGCCTGTCGAACGGCGCGTCCGCCAGCTGTTCAGTGCGTGCACGGCGCTGCGCTGAGGCCGCCCGCTGCCGCGCCCGCCACGATGCCAAGGCTTGCGTGCTGCAAGGCTGCTTGTCCGATGTGAGGTATAGGGTCAGGGCAGTGAGCGCGGGCGGCTGCGGCGCAGGTGCTGACCGCGCGCTGGCTGCTGCACCGCCTGGGCGAGGACTTTGGCATCGTGACCACCTTCAACCCCAAGCCGGTCAAGGGCGACTGGAACGGTGCGCGCTCGCAGAGCTTGGGCCGGACGTCCCGGCAGGACTGGAGCAGTACAGCAACAGCCTGCTCAGTGGCTACAGTGGCTGAACAGAATCTGCAGCAAAATAACGGTGCTTTTCTGACAGGTTACCTTGCCGTGAGTTTGATGACCATGCAAGGCACTGCTGGCGGCAGTGTGTGCCATGTACAAGTGCACGTCACAAACCAGAGTGCAAACCGAGGGTAACAGCCAGGCCCCCTAAAGGCTGTTACTGCGGCGGCGCCAGGCACGGGCGCGCACACCAACTTCTCGACCGAGTCCATGCGCGTGGACGGCGGCATGACGGCCATCATGGCGGCGATCGAGAAGCTGTCCAAGACGCACGCGGAGCACATTGCGCAGTACGGCTCCGGTGCGCACCCGATCGCAGCCTCCTGTGCTGCGTGTTGCCGCCAACGAGCATGAGTAGGGGCCAGGGTAGGGCTCGGGTGCGCGCCTGTGCGCAGCCGCCTCAGCTGCGCGCCGCCGTCAGCAAGCGCGGCGTAGATTCATGGGCGGGCGCGCTGCAGCTCGTGTCTGGCAGTGACGCCTGTGGAGGACTGGCAACGCGCGTGTGATTGCAGCCTTTGCGCGCATGGAATGCATTATGGGAGGTCCTGCGCCAGGGCTCGGAACTCGCGTTGTTGGTTGCTGCCGATGTGCATAGGGCTGCCTCCTGAGCGGCACAGCGTCTTTGGGTCTGCATGAAAGCAAGACCGCCAAAGGCCAGCTTCTGTGTGCAAGTTGCGGCAAAATTTCCTGGAGCGGCAAAATTTTGGCTTGTATCTGCCAGGAATATATTTGGAGATGGTCGTGACACCGGCGGCGCGCGCGTGCGCGCAGGAAACGAGCTGCGGCTGACGGGCAAGCACGAGACGTGCGACATCAACACGTTCCGCTCCGGCGTGGCCGACCGCGGCGCGTCCATCCGCATCCCGCTGCCCGTGCAGCTGCAGAACAAGGGCTACCTGGAGGACCGGCGGCCCGCGGCCAACGTGGACCCCTATGTCGTCGCGCGCCTGCTGCTCAAGACCACGTTTGCGTGAGCGCGCCGGGTCGGCGCGCCGCCCGGAGGGCCGGCGGCGCGCGGCCAGGGCGGACCGCCCGTGGCGCCGCGCATCCGCCGCTGCAGGCCATGTACGCGGGCGAGCAGTGTCGGCAAGGGCGCTTTCAGGACCCGTCCAGCCAGCAATCGCTCGATGCTGCTGCGCGTTTGCAGGGCGCTGCCGAGCGCGCCGCCGGGCGCCTCCTTTCGGCGCAGCGTGACGGCGCTACTGGTGCATTTGCCGGCTTGCCAGTAACGCATGCGTCAAGTTTTGCAGCGCCAGGCTTACTAGGAGTGCCTGCTGGCACAGACTGCTCGTTGCGCGACCACATAGCAAGAAAGGCGGCAGCAAGGCAGCTGTTTTTGGGGCACCTGCAGCGCCTGCACGGGCCTGCATGCGGCAGCGCTCAGCAGCCTGCAGCGGGACGCCAGCTACTAGCATACTTGCACTGAAAGACATCGCGCCTGTTTATCGCAGAGAGCGTATTTACTACACGTATTTTTGGGCGCTCTGTCATTGGGCCGGCATGCATGAGGGTTAGAGCCAGGGCTGCACTACAGGCCATGCCAGTGCGTGTGCGCCTGCCCGCGCACAGGCGCGGCCTAGGTGCACGTCATTCTGCGGCGTCGAGAACGGCGCTGGTGTGCTCCGCGGGGGTGCTTGCGGGCGCGCGCTTTGCGAGGTCGTGCATGTCTGCAAGGACGGCGCTTTGCTCTGCAGCGTGCTCCGCTGGGCGCCCATGCAGCGGGCGCGCCGGGATGCATGTGAGGGCGTGGGCGCGCGCGCTCGCGCGCATTGTCGTGAGGTGGTGCCGTTGGCGGGGCCTGCCCTGGTCCTGAAGGAGCGCTGGGCCTGAGGGCTCGAGCCACTGCTGCCGGCGCAAGACGCAGCAGCGCCGCACAGAGCGCGTTATCTGTGCATCTGTCGCTGCACAGCATGCCACCCGAAGTAGACGCTTTGCGGGTGTGATGCGCGCTTCATGGGTCCCCAGGCATTGCCGCATGGCATCATGCCATGTCGTTGGCATGTGGAGCGTGCCCGGCAACAGCCGGCACTCACACGCCCGTCTTCAGAACTTGTCAATGTAACAAACGACACGTTTCACAGAGTGAAAGTTTGACCGCATTGTTTCCTGCACCTACTGCCACACTCGCACACAAGTAACACATGCACAGAAGCTGTCTGAAATCCTGCCCTGCTTCAACCCTGCAGAATCAGTTTTACATGGTTTGACACATGCATTGATGTAGTCTCGTAGCAGTTCACACACTCTGAGCAGCACAAACTCGACACAACCTGATGCACATGAGGGACGGTGCGGGAGCTCTAAAGGGACACATTCACAGCGACTGCGCCTAGCGGAGGCGGCGATACGCAGTCCTGGCCAGCAAACCACTCCCTTGGCAACAGCCAGTCACGGTCCTGCAGCCGCTTCAGCCAGGAGCGCCTCAGTGCGTGCAACCCAGGCGTCCGCAGTGAGCCCCGTCGCGGACAGCTGCCCCAGCGCATCCGACATCACCTTGCCAATGCCGCGCGCGGGCCAGTCAGCCGCCAGCAGCCGCGCCTTAACTATGGCTACCAGGGCGGGGCAGTTTGCAGCGGCTACCACGCGCAGCGGGTTTGGCTCAGGGTTCAAGCCAGGGTTTGTGTCAGGGCCCCGCTTGCCGGCACTTCTGGGCGTGCCGTCGGCGCCAGGCGGGGCGCCCGCGGCCGGCCGGCACAGGCCTGCAGCCTCTTCGGCCTTTCCCGGCGGCCGCGGCGACGCCGCCGCCGCCTGCAGCCGCGGCGCCAGCTGCCGTAGCGGCGGACGCAGCGCGGCGTCCGAATAGCCGCGCGCCGCGGGCTGCGCCGCTGACCCTGGCCCTGACGCACTGGCGTGGCCGGCCCCATGCGCGCCCGCTGCGCTCGCCTGGCTGCAGCTGGTGCCGAGCGGCCGGGGCGCGGGGTCGAAGGCAGGGTAGGGTACCGTGGCCTGAGCAGACGCGCCCACCGAGGCCGCCACCGACGCCTGTGAGGCGTGCGCGACTGGCCTGCTGGGGGCCCGCCGATCGCTCTGCGGCCCCTGCGGCTGCGCCGTATCCAAGTCTGCCTCCGCAGCCTGCCGCGGCCCGCGCGCCTCGTCTCACGGTCACGCTTGCGATTGACAGGATGGCTTGGAGCGGGGCGGCAGCGGCAGGCAAGACACGCGCCAACACCCCCAGCGGCCTGCCCGGACAGGCCCGTGCCGGTTGACAGGCTGGGGCCGGAGAGCACGCCCTGCGCGGCCGACAAGCTCGCGCCCACCGCCTCCCAGCCTGGAGGAGGCTGCATGCGGCCTTGCCTGCCTCCGCTGCAACACCTTTACAACCATGCACTGACATGCCGTAATGCTTCAAAAGCCAGAACTGGAGGCGGGGGCGCGCCGGGCGGTCGGGCAGGGGCTCGACCGGGACGCCCGCGGCGGCAAGCGCCGCCTGCAGCTCCGCGTATGCGGCCCTGCGCAGACGTCGGGCCACCAGGAGGTGAGCTGGATGCGATGGCGCACGTCGCCACTCCAACCGAGCGGTGAGAGCGCCGTGTTGTGGGCTGTGTCAGATGCTGGCCCGCCCCGCCCCTGTCACACCCGTCGCCCTGCAGGCATTGTCAGGGGCGGCAGCCAGCGCTGTCACTGACGCGCGCCAGCGCAAGCATTGGACTTGGCGGCCGGTCGCACCGCAGCGGATGGCCGACCCGGCGCCAGGCGGCCGCCTCGGCCGCCGCCAGCTCCGCGCGCAGCGGCCGCGCGGCCGCGGCCGCCCACGCCGCGCCGTGGCCGCCGGCCGCCGCCAGCGCCGCCAGCAGCCCGATCGCGCGCCGTCCCAGCTCCCACTTGAAGTCGGCGCCGCGCAGCGCGCTGCCCTGGCCCGCCCCGGGACCCTGGCCCTCTCCGGAACCCTGGCCCGAGCTGGCCGCGGCAGCGGCGGGCGACCCCGCGCCGGGCGCGTAGGAGGCCGGCACGGCCAGCGGCGGCGGCGCGGCGAACAGCGGCGCCAGCGCATCGTCCGGGCGCGGCTGGCGCAGGAGCCGCGTCAGGCGGGCGCTCGCGCGGCGGCACTCCTGCGCAGGCGCCGACGCGCAGGTGCTGTTAGGTTTTGAAGAAGTATGCGATCGGATGTGTCACAGCAGATCAGCAGGCCTTAAGGGCATCGCTTGCAGAGGCAGTGCTGAGGCGGATCGTATGCGCCCGAGGCAATGCTATTTATCTATATGCGTGGAAGTAGCCACACTTGTCTCTATTTCCTGCGCACGCGTCTGATGAGGACCTTCGTAGCGAGCGTACACGCCAGAGCATGCCCAGGTCAACACAGGGCCTGATCAATAGGGCGCACCATGTCATCGAGCAGCGCGAGATCGATGCCATCAGCAGCGCCCCCCGCCGGCGCGCCTGCGCCTGGCCCTAAGCCTGCGCCCTGGCCGGCAGGCCCCGCCGCCGCGCGCCCGTCAGCGCCAGGGCGCGCGCCGGCCGCAGCGCCGGCCGCGGCCGGCCCTGCAGGGCTCTCCTGCAGGGACGGGGCCGGTCCCGCTCCCGCGGGCCGCGGCGCGCCCGCCCGCCCGCGCGCACACTGCAGCACGTCGCCGCAGACCGCGGCCAGGAAGACGCGCAGCGCGGCGCTCAGCCTGCGCGCCGCCAGCTGTCACCGGGCGCCTCCCAGCCGCCGCATGTGGCCGGCTGCGGGCGGCTCGACAGGGGCCTGCCGTGACACCGCGCGCGTCCTGGCAGCCTGCCGGGTCAGCCGCGGTGTGCGCTGTAGCAGGCGCATCACGGCGCGCGGTCTCGCGGGGCTGCGCTGCTCAGCCGTGCGGGGATGCAGAACCTACCGCTCGGGAGGGCCAGCCTGAGCAAACCTGGTCAGGGTGCAGGGTAGGGTTGCCCACCTGGCCTCCTCCAGCGGCGCGCAGGCGTGCAGCGGCAGGCCGCGCGGCGGCTCCGGCTCGCCGCCCGTGGGCGCCTGCGGCGGGGGCACCAGGCCGCCGGCCGCGTCCGCGCGGCCCAGCAGCGCCGTCAGCAGCGCATACGCGGCCTCCTTGGCCGCCAGCGACGGGCCCTCGCCCGCCCTGCCGCCCCCCAGTATGCAACTTGACCAGTGCGCAGCAGTGCAGCCCGGAAGGGCCGAGCGTGCCCGACGGGCGCTGCCTGAGCAGCGCGAGGGCGGCCTCCCTGGCGGCCTGCAACTGCGGCCCTGCCTGCCGCAGTATCAGGCCCTGTTTGCATGGCTATCTCGACCTGGCGCAGTGGGGCTCGCCCGCGCTGTCCCGGCATGACATGCGCACAGGCGCATCAGGACAGCATGCCAGCAGGGCGCTCGCTGCCTGACCCGAAACGCGCCCAGCGCACTTGGGCGGGCAGAGCACATGCAGCAGCGGCAGCAGCAGCGGCGGCAGCAGCGCGGCCAGCGCGCCGGGCTGCAGCGCCAGGCGGTCGACCAGCGCGCCCAGCAGGCGGAGCGCGTTGACGCCCGCGCGCTCGTGCGCGCGGCTCGGCAGGCTCGCCCTGCGCGCCGCCGGCGCGGGCTGGTCAGCGCGGGGTCCCAGCGCGCTGCTTGCTGACGCCCGTGCGGTCACGCACAGCTCGACAGGGCCCTGCGCCCACCCTGCAATCGTCAGCTTCAGCTGCATGCCTTGACCGCTGTTCGAGAAGTGGGCGCTGTGCGAGGTCAGCGCATGTTCAGCAATATACATTCGGCAAGCATCCGCTAGGACTTGCGGTGGTGCGCACGTGGCACATGCGCATATGCTGCTCACACGCGCTTCCTCATTGAAGTCAGGCGTTTCCGGCTGTTTGCAGACAGTGACTAATCTGTTGGCGATTATCCTTCAGACAGAGCAGTACAGACATCAGAGAGCCAGGCCGCACAAGCTGATAATAACTGTTGCGCTGCAGCTGCTGCATGCGAGCCCAGCGCCATGCGCCAGGGCAGCCTTGAGCGCACTCCGGTGATGCAGCAGCACGGGCACTCACTTGACCAGGCAGCGGCGCAGGAAGGTGCCGGCGATGTAGTGCAGCAGCCACACCGCCCGGCGCGCGTCGCCCTCCTCGGCCCCGGGCTCGGGCGCCAGAGCAGCGGCCAGGCGTGCGGCCAGGGCGGCGTCCGCAGGGTGGCCAGGGTCCGGCCCCGCTGTGGGCACCTGGTCCGGCGCACGACCGGCGCGTCATGGCCCTGACCCTGAAATTGTGGCACCTGTCACCTGGGCGGGCGTGATGGACCAGGGGCACGTCCAGCTGATGTCCTTGGTGCACTTCCTTCGCACTGCGGAGAGCTGGCGAAGCGAAAAAGTGGCAAAGCTGGAAATGGCCACGACTACATGGAACTGCGCATGCCCGCAAAGAGGCCATGCGAGCACGTTGCACGGGCCTACATGACAGGTAAAGCACATTCTACTGACTTGCAACAGCTCATGCACGATAATGCAGTAAGTATAGAGTGGAAGCGGGCGGGCAGGCACAGGCGGGCCGGCCACCTCGATGCCGACCGCGCGCAGCAGCTCCAGGACCTGGCGCCGGCGCAGGCGCTCAGCGGCGGCTCTGTGTGCGCGCGCTGTGGCGCTGCTGCACAGCACATGCAGCTGAGCTGGCGCCTGGGGCTGCATCACTTTGGTTGGGTCGGCTGATGAGCGCACCTGGCCTTGTTTCTCCCTGTCCAGGCATGGCCCCAGCACCACAGAGCGACAGACTGACAGACTGACTGCCAGCCCGCAGGCCAGGCCCTCACTCGCACACATACTGCGCAGAGCAGGCGTGCATGAGCGCGCGCGCCTGGCGCCGCGGGCCGCCTGCGCCGGGCGCGCCGGTATGGTTCGCCGCGCGCGCCAGCACGCGCAGCAGCGGGCCCAGCTGGGCGAACACGGTCTCCTGGCACGCCCGCAGCCAGCAGGGTTGAGGCCATGGCAGTGCATTGGGCATCCATCTTGGTCAGAGGTGCACCAATGGCACCTTGAAGTTTCAGTACGAAAGGAGCTGGCAGGGAGGTGGTAGGCTCATCACCTCACACATGAGCACGCTGCAGCCATCACGGCGCAATTTGCAGAATGCGCATGCACTGTGTATAGGTCCAGCGTTTGGGCTGGCGGGCTGGACGCCAGCTGCTGTCGTGGGGCGGCGCGCCTCCAGCCACTCATGCGCCTCGCGCTGCATGCCCGCCCGCTCGCCCGCCGCGGACGCGGCGCCCGCATCCGCAGCCGCGAGCCGCCCCGCCGCCCAGCGCTGCAGCTGCACGGCCGCATGGCCGGTCCACAGCGCGACGGGCTGCAGTGCGGCCAGCACATGCAGCTCCCCGCCTGGCCGCGCGCACATGCGGGCGTGGCTTGGACAGGTAAAGATCAGCTGTTTATGCGCTCCAATGCAGCACCGCCGGTGCCTGCACACAGCACGTGCAGGGAGGGCCGCGCACAGGTGCACGCGGGCAGGTCCGCATGCGGGCAGGCGCCGCGCACGGCGGCGCCGTCCGCCGCGGCCACCGCCAGCGCGGCCAGCGCGGCCTCGCGCTGCCGCCGGCGCGGCCCGCGCACGCCGGCGTCGGCGGCGCCGTCGCCGCGGCTGCGCCGCGCCAGCACGTCGCCCAGGCCGCGCACGACCAGCACCAGCTTGCTGCGCCACTGCCGGCACAGCCGCCATTTGTTTAACGTCCAGAACGGATTGCATTGAGGCACAGGCCATGACCAGTCACGCTGGGGCCTGTGATGTCGCCGCATGCTGACAGCCTGACGGCAACTGTGCAGCCATGAGTGCACTGGTACGGCAGGGGCGAGTTGCAGCACGCACGTCAGAAAGCACTGGCTGGAAGCCATGTCGACGTCGGCTGGAGCATGGTCGGGCATCACCTCCGGGCTGGCGGCCATGGCGGCAAAGACGCCGCGCGCGAGCGCGGCCCTGCGCTCGCCGCGCGCGTCCGCGTGCACATCCGCCGCAGCCACGCCCGCCGCTGCAAACAGTTCTGGCACCGCCCGCGCCGCCGCCTGCAACGCCAGGAGATACTTCAGCATGGCGCAACAGCGCACGCGCAGGCCCGTTGCAATGGCGGCCGCTACAAACTGCCGCTCGGCCGAGCGCTCGGCTGGCTAGAATCCGCCTAAGTGCCGGACATGCCGGGGGCGCCTGGAACGAGGACTTGCCTGTCAGCGCGCCAGCCTTGACATGAGGTAGATTGCGACAAAGAGTGCAGGCGACAAGCAGAGGGCGCCATTGGGGTCGCCCAGGCACAGCCCCCCACACGGCGCGCGCACGTGGGTCAGCCGCGCCGCGCTGTCGCGCAGGTCCAGGTCCAGCAGCGCGTGCAGCCACGCGCGCAGCAGCAGCGCGCGCGCGGCCGGCCCACCGCCCGGCCCCGCGCTGGCCGCCTCCGGGAAGGCCTGTGCGCGGGCGACAGCGCGCCGGGCGTCAGCCTCTCAGTGCCGGCGGGGCGGGGCCCGGCGCGTTGCAAAGGTGGCGGCACGGCTGCCATGCGGCCCCGCCGCAGCTGGGACGGGGGACCAGGCGGACATGCGTGCGAGTAGGAGGCTGGTGAGCCGCCACAAATGGCTGTGTGATGTGGGGGCCGTGCGCGCCTGCAGCGCGGCGGCCAGGAACCCCGCGCAGAAGGCGCGGTAGGGCGGCAGCGCGGACAGCGCCAGGCGGTCGCCGTACGGCGCCTGCGCGAAGCGCACCACGTCCGCCCAGCCCAGCGCGCCGGCTGCCGCCGCCAGCGCGTGCACCTGCGCCGCGACGGCCACCTGCCGCGCCGCGCGACCTGCCCTAGGTCACGCGACATACATTCTGCCGCGCCGCGCGACCTAACCCAGGTGGGCGCGGCCAGCCACACAGCAGATCATAGATGTGTATGGTTGTCTGACTTTTGCAGTGGTAAAGGGGAGACATGAGCAGAGTCTGCACTCACCGCGGTGGGCGCGACCAGGTCCACGTCGCAGCGCGCATCCGCGGCGCATGCCTGCGCAGTCAACGCGGCATCCAGCGCCGCCGCGGCGCCGCCGCCGCGCACGCGATAGTGCCGGCTCAGGATCGCGCCCAGGCTGCCGAGCGCATGCGCCTGGAGCGCGGCCGCCAGCCGCGCGCGCCGCGCCAAGAGCTCGGCGCGGTCAGCCTGCGGCGCCATGAGGGTCCGCGTTGGGCTGGCCTGCATGCAGTGTCGCTTGTCCGCATGCCCCCCTTGGGGGCCCCGCTGGGCGCATGGCGCGCACTCGTGCAGCCCTATGCATGCATCAGCATGGTTGCCGAGCACACTTGCCCGCAGCAGAGCCCCGCGGCATACGAGGTGTGCAGACGTGCAAGTAAGCACACAACAAGCATCAAATTAAGCTTAGTGGCTCTACAAGCCTGCGGTGCAGGCCCAGCCCCAGCAAACGTGGCTGCGTACGCATCCGGCAGCAACTTGCAGGGTCCCCAGCCGCTGGGTAGCCCAGGAGGGCAGGTACTCTACCAGCGCCCTGAAAGGGTATCATGCATGCGCGTGCAAGGCAGCATCCGATGAGGCGCCCGGCGCCGTGCCTGCGGCGGCGCCCCGGCCGCCAGCGCGGTCACCGCCGCGTGCACCACGAGCAGCGCCTTGCGGCGCAGGTGCGCGTAGACGGGCCGCCCGGGGCGCAGCAGGCCGAGCACCGCGGGCGCCAGCAGCGCCTCCGCCGCGGCGCCACCGTGCGCGACCGCCGCGCCGATGTGCTCCAGCGCCACGCCCACCAGCGCCTCGCCGGCCTGTGCAGGGTTTCAGGCAGGGTTAGTATCCAGGGATCATTCGCAAGACAGGGTGCCAGGCATGGCGCAGGTGCTCATGGACCATGTGGCCATGGGAACACATGGCCAGCAACAGCGAGGGGCATGCGTGGCACGCCTGGGCTCACCGCTGCGCGCATCGCGCTGCAGGGCAGCCTGCAGGCAGTCCTGCAGAGATGAGCGGCTTTGGATTGGCCGGCCGAGCAGGGTCGCAGTGCATGTCAAAGCTCACAGGGGGGCAGCATGCGGCAGGCCAGGGGCCGCACGTCGTGGCCGGCGCGCAGCAGCTCGCAGCGCCTGCGCGCCAGCTCCGTCGACGCGCCCACTGCGTCCTGCTGGAAGGGGCCTGCGTGCAGCCTGTTCTTCACCTCGCTATGCAAAATGCGCGCATGCCGTCCATGTAGGGTGTGGGGTTCATGACGAGCGCACAGGTCCAGACCGCTTGCTAGGCTGCATCTGGGCAACAGGGCTAGCTAATCAAGGGAAGATAAACCCCCTGTCACTTGTCCTTTTTTTAGTGTAGTTGCAAAGATGACAGCTCAAAGCACTATGCAGTGGACCTAATGCAATCCACAGTCAGGAAAATGGCTGCGCAGTCAGGAGCGTGGCTGCTTTGTAAATCAACGCCGCGTACCGATGGCGAGCGGCGCGTCTGCGTCGATGTCGTGCTCGCGCCGCGCGCGGCCCAGGCGCAGCACAAACTCGTCCAGCTCGGTGGCGGCGGTGTCGAAGCAGGCCACGACGGCGCTGGCGACCACGGAGCCCTGCGCCGCGCGGCGAGCGGGCGTGAGCGCGCCCGGCAGCAGCTACAAGGGAAGGTCGCAGGTACGGCAGTCACTTGGCAGGCTACAACATGGGAGCACCTTTGCTGGCACGCACTGCTTCGGCCCAGCCCTGCCAGAAGATGCACCTTCGCGACGCGCTTCTATGGACGCGAAAGCTGTTTGAAAATGTACTTGAGTCATGGCTTACAATCAAGAGCAGAGAGGGCACAATAGATTCCAGGGGGCGCCAGCGTGGCCAGCACCTCAGCAACAGTCGCTCAGGTAAGCAAGAACAGGAAGGAACATCAAAGTCAGGCGAGCGCGCACGTCGATGCCGCGCCGCGCCAGCGTGGCCAGCACGCCGAAGCAGGCGCCCAGCAGCAGGCCGCGCGCGTGCGGGTCGCTCGCGCCAAAGTCGACAAACGGCTCCAGGCCCGCCAGGCGGCGGCAGACGTCAAAGCGCACGTCCTGCGCCGGCAGCACCTCCGCCGCGGCCTCCATGACGCCCAGGACCTGGGCGGGGTCGCGCGCTGCGGTCACATCTCGCGAGGGCGGTGCCACGACGGATGCGCGAGGGCAGTGCTATGACGGTGTGCGATCCCCCTGATCGCGCATGTAGACCGCCTTCATACACTCTGCATGACAGCTGTAGCACAAGGGCGCTAATGAGAAGCGCATGACGGGGCAAGCGCGCAGTGGCGCGCGGCGCGCAGGGAAACGCATCCGTATAAGGCTACATGCGCGGGAGCGCACCTCGCTGAGTGCGCTCGCGCTGTGCAGGCCCTGCGCGGGCGGGCCCGGCGCGGCGGCGAGCGCGCTGACGGCCCGCGGCTCGTCGATGTCGGCCACCGCCTCGCGGAGCAGCTCGGCCACGTCGCGCACGAGGCCCTGCGCCACCCGCATATGCTGCTGATCACACTGCAGAATGAGGAAATGCGTCGCTGGCATGGTGTGCAGGAAGGCACTGCCTGCAAGAGGCATGCTGCATGTCAGGCACCCCGCGTTCATCTACCAGACCTGCATCTTGCGGACCGACACACGGTGTCTGCCCACACATGACTTGCAGTGCCGCTTGCAGCATGCAGGCTGCCTGCGCGGCAACGCAGATGTGGCTCGTTCGCAGTGGGCGGAGGACAGCAGCTCGACCAGGTCTGGCTTGCCCCGCGCACCTCAGCGGCCTGAGGGTCCGGGCACCGCCGGATCAGCCGGACGCGCAGCGCCGCCGCCTGCCTCATGCCTTTGTAGGCATTCAGCGCGCATAGCTGAGCGCGGCTGTCTGCTGTCGCTGCCTCGTGAGCGGGCCAGCCCTCGTCCCCTGCCGGCAGAGGATGCAGACTGGGAGCCCGCGCGACTTCAGCATCACCCGCTGGGTTGCCTGCGGCGTGCGCCAGAGACGCGCCGCGGCCGCGCGCCCCGGAGCCCGAGGACGCCGCTGAGCGGCTGGCGGCGGGGCTGTCCCCAGCCGAGCCGCCGGCCGGGACATCGCTGCCGCCGCCACCCTGGACATTGCTGCCGGCGCGAGCAGGGGAGTCCGACCCTGCCAGGGCCCCAAACGCATCGTCCACAGGGTCCCGCAGCTCCGCGGCATGCGCGCGCCCCGCAGAACCCAACCTTGCCAGCCCCGGGCTCGACGGCGGCGGCGCGCCCGTTCCCGGAACCGGGCCATGCGGCGCCGCCGGCCCTGGCCCGGCCCCAGCGCGCCCGGCCCACTGCTCGCCGCGCTCGCGTCCGGGCGGCGCGGCGGCGCTCGCCGAGGTGCCGCGTGCGTGCACAGCCCGCTCGACCTCGGGTCGCCGACCCGCGCCGGGCCGCGGCGCGCGCCCCAGCGCGTACAGGAAGGGGTCGGAGGGCGCCCGTCTTTGGCCGCCGCCCAGGCGCGCTGGCCGGGCAGACAGGACGGGTCAGTGCAGGACAGGCCAGTGCAGGCGCGCGCGTGCGGCGCTGTCAGAGGTGTGTAGCATGCGGAGCTGGGTGTTTGCGTCTTGGCGCGTGTACACTTTTGCAGGGCATGGCAACTTGGGTAGTACATGCAATAACACAGGCAGCAGAAGCTTTTGAGTGAACGTGCAAAAGACAAGGCGTACCAGGAGGGGACAGGCCGCCGTGCGGGCCGCCCCAGGGGTCCACAATGGGCTCGAGCGGGGCGGGCGCGGGCGGCGCATCCACGTCCATGTCAGCCGGCGCTTCTCGGGCAGTGCACGGCCGCTCGCCGCCCCTTGCACCTGCGCGCCATGCTCACTGCCAGGCATGGCTCTCCTCTGCCTCCAGCACGCCATGCGCCCAGCCCTGCCGCACGCTGCATGCGAGGGTTGCAGGATGCCAGACGCTTACCGAGCCAAGCGCGCGTTTGAGGGCTGCACAGCATGCGCCGCATGGCAATTGCTGACGCGCGGGACAGGGCAGGTCGGAAGTGCAGCGTCACACAGCATGCGGCACAGCCAGTGCCTGACAACCGGCAGCAGGGTGCCCGAGCGCACCGAGACGCGCGCGGTCCCCGCCGTCGCCCCGTTCGCGGTCTGCGAGCCCTGTGCGCCGCTGGGCATGGCCGCGGCCGCTTGCCGGCCGCCCTGCGAGGCAGGCGCTGGGCCCCGGCAGCGCGCCGCCCTCCTGCCCCGCATGGCCGCCCGGCGCTGCGGCGCCGAGCCGCCGCAACCCCGGCCCCGGGCCGGAGCCTCCCTGCGGCGGCGCGCGACGCAGCGGCTCCAGCTCGTCCTCCGGCTCTGCCGCAGCACAGCCATGGTCTGCAGGCTGCATGCGCGCCGCATCAGACAGGGGCTTTCCCGGAATGGCATGTGTCACTGGGAAGGTGCCTCCATATGCCCTCAGACTTTGTTTTGTGCTTATTATGACAGCAGCATGAAGAGCAATCACAATGTTTTATTTGTTATGCTGCATTTGGCAGCCCACTGGAAGGCAGCTGGGCGCCCACCGTCGCCGTCGTCGTAGGCATCGCCGGTCACGGCGTCGCCGCCGCCGTCGGCCGCGCCGAGCGCCAGCGCCGGGTCGGCCGCCGCGCGCGCCTCCAGCAAGGTCGCGGGCGGCGGCAGCGCGGCCGTCAGGCCGCCCAGCACCAGGTTGCGCAGGCGCTGCTGCCGCTCGTGCGCCGCGCTGCACCCAGCGGCACCGCTAAGCCATGTGCAGCTGTGGCTCACGCGGTTGAGCACTGCAGTAAAAGACCCGCAAGAGCGTAAAAGCTCCTCTCGAACGCCCGCACCTGATGCGGGGGTCGAGGCGCGAGCGCTTCGGTGGCCCTGGGAGGCCCCGCGTGGCCCAGCCGCCCGCGCCGCGCGGCCGCCCGGCGCCGCTCACGTCCGGGATGGGCTCCGCGGCGGTGCGCTCGTCGAACTGGGTCATCACCAGGTAGTGCGCCGCCTGGTGGCATGGTCACAGGATCAGGACAGGGTGTGGCGACGCCGAGGCGGGTGACGCCCACGCATGCAATCTGTCTATGACTGCTTACAATGGGCAGCACAAGACACCACGCTGCCCAGGGAGTCTGCTTGGGTGCGCTTGGCTGCGCTTGGCTGCGCTTGACTGTCGGCGTGTGTGCTAAGAGACTGTGTCCAGCATCGCGTTACGCTACAAATTCATGATTGTGAAGTGCTTTCATTTTGGCCCAGTCAATACTGGTATCTAGTGACACCAGTCTGTGATACACATGCATGCAGGTGCTTAAAGCTCATACTGTGAGCAAGCCCTGTATCAGCTTGGATATGTCTGCCAGAGAATGCTCGCGATGATTTTGGGGTGCATGGCCCGCTTGGTATCGCACCGACTTGAAGCCGCAGTCGCGGTGCTCTGCATTCAGGATGCCGGTGGGTGCCCAGCCCGCCCTGGCGCAGACACCGTAAGAAAACTTTACACACCTACGCTCATCGCCTTTCGTGCCGTGATGCATGACAGCGGTGCTGTGCTGCAGGATGGCTCAAAACCAAGCAAGCTGCTTGGCTGCACTGGCGTTGCACTTGAACACACACAAACACACGAGATTGTCGCCAGGTAGGATAAGTCAGTGGTGGAGTTGCTAGCACATGCGCTGGTGCAGCCCATACCTCCTATGCAGCAGGAGCGTGTCACGCAGAATCAGAGCGGCGCACATTCGAGCCCCGCGGCTCCCGCAGGGGCCGGGCCGCGCACCGGCAGCGCGTGCAGCCGAGGCCGGAGCAGTTGCACAGGTCCAGGCAGGGCGGGCAGCGCCAGCCCGGGTCCGACCGCGCCTCGTCCAGGTTCTGGCCCACACGCGTCCACAGGCACGTGCCGCACCACGTGCCGCGCTCGCTGCACAGCGCGCCGCGGCACGCGCACTCGCTCACCGCCTCGTCCGCCCACTTGTGCCTGCCGCCGTGCGGCCGCCCCATCCGCTGTGCTGGGCGCCGCGGGTGCGGCGCGCTGTGCATGTGAGCAAGGGCGCCCAGCGGCCTGCCGACGAGCAGCAGCCGTGCAGGCGCGCGCCGCGGCCACGACGCCGCAGCGGGCCTGGACAGCCGGCAGCTGTGCGCCCCCTGCGGGCTGTTCGCTGGTGGCGGCGCTGCATGCGCAGGCGCGCCTGCAGAAGTGGCACGTGCGGCAGGCGCAGCCGCGGCTGCCGGGGCCGTGCACCGCGGCGCACTTCTCGCGGTGCCGCGGCGCATGGTACGGCGCGCGCGCCTCGAAGCGCAGCACGCGGCGCACGTGCTCCGGCCCATACGACTCCCTGGGGCAGCAACGCCCGGCTGAGGTCTGGCACGTTTATGTGACCACTTTCCGGCGCTTCTCCGCAGTGCTCAGTAGCACCTCACGTTGAAGTTGTGCAAAAAGATATGGACAAGCCTCCACGCCGTCCAGGTCAGTTCACATTCCTATTGAGCTGCACGTTCCTACTGAGTGTATAGGCTGGCCTTGCCAACGCATACAAGTGAACCCAGGGAAGCTTTGCAGATGGGTATGGGAGAGCACGTAGGCAAGCGGCTCTCTGCAGCCGCAGCCCGCAGTCGCCGAATAGTGCGTCCGCGGCGCGCGCTGAACGCCCGTAGCTGCTGAAAGTCCAGCGCCGCAGCGTCCACGCGCGGCGCAGCGGACAGCGGGGGCGGGCGCGGCTGGGCGAGCCCTGCCGCAAAGGCAGGGCCGGCTATTGTGACGTCACACTTGCGCACACTGCTGCAGGCAAGCCAGGAGCAGACTGTCTGCAAAGTTTTGGAAGTGCGCTGCACAGCAAACTTGCCACTCTCACCAAACACCAACCAATGCTGTCAAATAACGCTCGGCAGCTTTAGTAACAACCATCTGGCTGGAGGGACCTGCAACGACTTGTGACAAGTGTGTTTCACATGTCACCGCCTGAGGCGCAGCGCATAGGAAAGGTCCCTGACATCAGCCAGTGGCAGAAACTAGCTTTCAAGATGAGAGCAGTCCGCTTGTGTACGGGCTTCACCGTGCCCCGCCGGCTCGCGTCTTGGTGCTGGCTCCGCAGCGCTCTGCACGCTGCCGTCATCAGGCGCGTCGCCGTCCTCGAAAAAGCCCCTGACAGCATCTGTGACCCCCCTGTTCATTGCAGCGCAGCGTTGCTATGCACAGCACTACGCCGCACACTCGGGCCTTCGCGCTCCTCCACGAGTCGCCCCATCACGATATGTTCATGCGTGTGTGGACGCAGGCTGGACCTGCATTGGCTGCCTAGGCAGGCTGCAAGCATAGATAGGCATCGATAGTGTTCAGAGCGCCCTGTGCTGCTCCAGTCACAATCGCACCTAGGCCAGAACCTGCTCAGGCCCTTTGGCAAGCGGCCCCCCCCCTGTTCTACAGCTCCCGGGAGCATGAAAAACAGCACCACCACCGCAGTTGGGCAGCTCGTCGCTCGGAAAGCTACCTGCGGCCCGGCTGTCGTGCTGGGGCTCTCTGAGAGCTTTGATCTGAGACCGCTGGGTGGTTCGCGTCCCAAGCAGACCGCCAGTGTTGTTCTGTGCAGTATAGCAATGACGAGCGAGCGCAGGAGAGATAGCGCAGCCTGACATGCCAAAACGCAAGACCGCAGCGAGCGAGGAGGGCGCAGAGGATGCGACGGGGGGCGCTGAGCGCCAGCGCCTTCGGCCAGACAGCGGCCGCGCGCAGGCTCAGCCGGGGAGCGGCGCGCTCGGCGGCAGTGAGCGGAGTGCACCAATCAATGTGTCCCGAGCAGCAGTGCTGATAGCATGGGTAGCCGCAGTCGCACAGCGGCAGGGCTACAGTCGGGACGCCGGTGCGCAGCAGCGGCACTGGTTGTCGCGTCGCATGCTCTCCGGTCATGCCAATGCACGGCATGAGCATCCTGCTGCGCTTTGCGCAGGCCTCTCTTTCGGCAAGGCAGTGGCTGCCATGCTTGCGCTCAAGGAGCGCAGCGGGGCGGCCTGCGGAGGTAAAGAGGCGGCCACCAGGCGGCAGCGCGAGGCGCTGCTCAACGTCCGCATGGCAGACGTCTTTGGCATGCAGGTGAGCATGCTTTGCAGCGAGTGCTTACAGAGCAGCCATGTACCACAGTGTAAGCAAGGCTTCACGTTGCGCAAAGCAGTGCTGCTCTGCCACCTGGCATGTCAATGCCTGGACGCTGCGGTGCAGGTGAAAGCTGTGGACTATGGCAAGAATGACGTGCGCGCGGTCGAGGACTGCCAGGCCGTCAGCGCGACCAAGGTGGACGAGTACCTCTGGCGCGCGTTTGACGGGCGCATGGAGGAGGCTGAGGCGGCCTTTGGGGTGCGCCCCTGTGCTGCCGTGAGTTTGGTGCCGTGCTCGAGTATCTGGGACGTCTAGCTGCACGGGCATCAGCACACCGCTGCTGCACTTGCCAGCAGCGTTCACGTTGCAGCACTCTCTTTGCTCCATGGAGTCTGACCAGTGACGCCCGCCCTGTGGCGTGCACGAGCGCCTGGGGAGGTGCAGCATGAGCTGACGTGCGTGCTGCGCCTGCAGAGGCTGGCGGCCGCGTATCCTGCCGCTGAGATTGGCGCCGTGGCCTACCGGCTCTTCACGCAGTTTCGGCCGGCCGTGCCGCCAGGGCCCACTGGCAGCGGGCGGGCGCAGAAGGGCTTGCTGCGACTCGAGCGCGTGCGTGAGCTGGCCAGCATGGTGCGCAGAGCGTGAGCAGCCTCTTCGCCGAGGGGGCGGGCTGCTTGTGCGGAGCGGCTCGCTTGGTGTGTGAGCGCCGGCGGGCTGCCTGGTGGTTGCCGTCCCGCCCAAGCCCGCCATCCTCGTGCACAAGTGAGCGCGGGTAGGAGCGAGCTGGTAGGAGCGAGCTCACTCAAGTGCGCCCCATGCGTCCTCAATTTTCAGACCAGAGCGGGCGCAAGGCTGCAAGGCAGTAATTGGCGGGACTGCTGGGACTGTTGGAGAGTTAGCGGCCGATGTTGGGGCACCGTTTGAGGTACTGCACACTTGTCTGCTCTACCAAAGGCACTCTCCATTTTGCACTGTGTTGTGCGGCTAGCAAGCTGCGGCTTGAGCTGCGGGGAGCCTCACCCGTGCATGCCACTTTGGTGTCACAGGCTGCACTGCCACTAAGACACGCGCAGTTATGCAGCGGTGTCCTTGGCGGTCTGCTCCGCCCGTCTGCTCTGGCTGCTGGTACCCCATTCTTGGGGCGGGCTGCTGTGTGCGCTTGCAACGGGCTTGTGTGCGCCTGTGTGCGCCCCGCCCATGATGAATTATTTACCACAGCGCGGGCAGAACTGAGAGCCCATTGTGTCCTTGGTTCCAACCAGACAGTGCTCTGAGGGTTGCCGGGGTGGGGCATGCCTGGCAAGTCATGTGGGTGCCCTATGTGTCTTTGCGGCGGAATCGGGGCGGGCCCTGTTGGTCGTTGGGGCGCCCCAGTGTACACGTGCTTGGAGATTGCTCTGTGACGTTTCAGTAGCACCCCATGGCATGCACTGCGTTTCTGAAGGAGCCATTAATCCGCCCTCCTTCCCTGGGCGTTCAACCTTGAAGGAATTGAGCCTGCCTGCGCCTCTGCCAATTTCCTTGGCGCCACACGCAGCAACGGCTGCGAGCCAGGGTGTGTTCCTGATGTGCTCTCCTCCTAGACACTGCATGGAACAGCTTTCACATCAATATGGTGCAGGAGCAGGACCAGGCAAACCCAAAGCCCTGCGCATGCCCAGATTTGAGCGCCAACAGCAACCTGCGCAGGTTGGCGGGCAGCTGCGCACCAGTGCCGCTGCCGGGGCACGCCCACACACGCTGTCACAGCCATGGATGACCTGTCCGAGCAGCGCCTGACGCTCAAGCGCCAGCTCGGCGACTTCCTGAACGAGGACCACGGCTATGGCCAGTATCCGGACAAAATCAAGGCCGTCGTCACCCAGGAGAACGTGGACGCGGGCCGCCTGCGGCTGCTGGTCGACCTGCAGGACCTGCAGAACTTCAACGCGGGCCTGCACCACACGCTGCTCACCAGCCCGGGCGAGTGCCTGGGCCCCTTTGAGGAGGCGCTGGACGAGATCGTCCGCAACGACTACCAGAAGGTGCTGAAGGAGGGCCAGGTGGTGCACGTCGGCATCTGCGGCGAGCTTGGCGACCACCGGTGCGTGCGCGCAGCGTTCCCAGCACGGTCTTGATGGTGCAGTGCGCTGCAGGTTTGCGCTCGCCGGGTGTGGTGCTATCAGAGGCGTAAATGCCATCATCTTGTTATGTGCCGGATGTTATGTGCCGGATGTTATGTGCACTGATGGGTTGACGCAGCATCTTGCACACTTGCGGTGAACGTAACACGCTAAGGCTTGGGCTGCTCTGCCTGCGCCTGCGCCAAAGGGCGCCCGACGCGGCAAGGGCTGCTGCGGCGTCCCTGGCGCGCCTGCTGTAGGTCTGCCGGCGCGCTGCGCGGCGCCCGACGCGTGGCGGCGCGCGCAGCGTGTCGCCGCGGCAGCTCACGGCGCGCCTGCTCTCGCACCTGGTGGAGGTGGAGGGCATCGTGACCAAGACCAGCCTGAAGCGGCCCAAGCTGGTCAAGAGCGTGCACTTCTGCGAGAAGACGCAGCACTTTAGCAGCCGCGAGTACCGCGACGCGACGTCGCACGAGGGCCTGCCCACCGGCGCGGCATACCCCACGCGCGACGACGAGAACAACCTGCTGACCACCGAGTTCGGCCTGTGCACGTACCGGGACCACCAGGTCATTACGCTGCAGGCGCGCGCGCCCCGCTGCCAGCAGGCCGCCTGTCTGCAGGCCCCTACGGGCACAGGGAGTGTGCCAGAGGCGCAGGATCGTCGCCAACGCCCGGCCGCTTTCATATCGTGAGACATGCGAGGGGCTCTGTTTGGGTCAGGTGGGCCGACGGGCGCTGTCGTGCTGCAAAGCTGTGGCTGTCGGAGACCGGGTCTGCCACATAAGCTGCGCTGTTGTGCTGCAAACACGCCGACCAGAACCTGCGAGAGGCCAGCCTGGGCGCGCCGTGGTGGCGCTGGTGCATCGCGCTCCCTGAGCCTGAATTGCAGCCCGCCGCTTGGGCAGCTGCCGGAAACGGCGCTGCCAGGGCAGCTGCCGCGCAGCGCGGGCGTCGTTGTTTTAGACGACCTGGCGGACACGTGCCGGCCGGGCAACGCACGACAAGTTCTCTGTGCAGCGCTTGTAGTCAGGCCCGGCTGCGGCGCGGCTTGCGCGGCGCGCTGGACGCAGCGGGCGCCCCTGCAGGGCGCCCCGGTGCGCCGCGCAGGAGCTGCCGGAGACGGCGCCGCCGGGGCAGCTGCCGCGCAGCGCGGAGGTCATCGTGGAGGACGACCTGGTGGACGCGTGCAAGCCGGGCGATCGCGTGAGCCTGGTCGGCGTGTACAAGGCGGTGCCGCCGCGCGCGACCGGCGCCATCAGCGGCGTCTTCCGCTCGGTGCTCGTCGCGTGCGCCGCGCGGCAGCTCGTGCGCGACAGCGGTGCGGCCGCGAGCCCTGCCGTCGCGCTCCCGCGCGCGGGCCTCTGTCAGTCCTGCAGGCGCGGCAGGAAGCGGGGCGCACATTGCATGCTGGTCGGGCGCGAGGGCCGCGCATTCTGCCGCGGATGATCCTGGTCAGGATGCTCTTGTGCCCAGAGTTGCTGCATCTCTCCACGCATGTTGCGTACCCGTGTGGCAGCCCGTGCACTGCAGCCGCGCGCACAGGCCTCGTCAGCAGCGGACGCATCAATAAGAAGAGGCGCATGCCGTGTTTTGCAGCGGCTTATGCTCCCCTGCGGCCGGCTGAGCGGCGGGGCGCGGGCCGGCGGCAGCGGCGGCGCGGCTGACGGCGGCGGACGTGCGCAACATAGAGACGCTGGCCGAGCAGCCGGACGTGCTGGACGTGCTGGCGCGCTCGCTCGCGCCCTCCATCTACGGCCACCAGACCATCAAGCTCGGCCTGGTGCTGCAGCTGCTGGGCGGCCGGTGCGCCTACCCCTACCCTACCCTTACCCATGCTTCCCTGCCGACCAAATCGCCGCGCATGCGATGCGGCCTCTTGCACAGCTGTCACCGGACGACCGGGGCCGGTGCGCCGCGGCGGCGCCGGCCCCGCCCCGCCTGCGCCGCGGCCCCGACCGCCCAGCGACGGCCGTGCAGGAGACCGCCTCAGATGCGCGGCGGCTTGGTCAGCAGGGAAGCATGCCGGCCAGCGCGCTGCAGCAGGGCGCGCGCGCGGCCAGCGTCCAGATTGCCACGCAAGGCGCGGCGTCCAGTGCACGGCAGTTTGCGCACCGCACTCCAGTCACATGCGCGCGGAGGCTCTACGCGCGCCCCGGGGGCGCCAGGGAGCGCAACCTGGCCAACGGCACGCACCTGCGCGGCGACATCAACTGCCTCCTGATCGGCGACCCCGGCGTGGCCAAGAGCCAGCTGCTGCGCGCGGTCATGAACGTGGCGCCGCTGGCGGTGTCGACGACCGGGCGCGGCTCGTCCGGCGTCGGCCTGACCGCGGCCATCACGCACGACTCGGAGACTGGTGCGGCCCCGGGCGCGCTGTGCCGCCCTGAGACCGCGCTGCGGGTCGCCCCTGCCAGACTCTGGCTTGGCGCGCGGGCGGCCTCCTTGTCAGGCACTCACAGCGCTGTGTTGTCTCTGGACGGCGTGATTGTTGGCCAAATCAGCGTTGGAAATGAGGAGGCTCACAGCAGCGGCGAGAGGCACACAAATGTACGGCATCGAGACATGCTGAGCAGCGCAGGCAAGCGTAAGCTGGAGGCGCGCGCTGCGGCGCTGGCCAGAAGACGGGGCCCCTCCAAACCGGCCTCACTTGTGGCCGGTGCCTGGCTCTGGCAGGCGAGCGCAAGATGGAGGCGGGCGCCATGGTGCTCGCGGACCGCGGCGTGGTCTGCATCGACGAGTTCGACAAGATGAACGACACCGACCGCGTGGCCATCCACGAGGTGCCGCCCGCGTACGGCGTACAGTCTGTGCAACCTCTAAAGGCGCTGCCATGCAAGAAGGAGCAGAGGGCATTGACCGTCTGCATGGGTGTCGCATGTGCATGCATCCGCGCAGCGGGCGCAAGCTTTCGGGTTCGCGCCTGTCCGCATGGCCGCCTGGGCCGTGCAGCGCAAGACCCGCGACGCCCGCCGCCGCGGCCGGCGTCCAGGCCACGGCACTGCCTGCATAGAGTGATAGCGCGCTCAGCGGCGCCCGCGCGCGTGCGCGCAGGTCATGGTATAGCAGACGGTCATGATCGCCACGGCCGGCAGCCAGGACCACTGCACAGCCTGCGATCCAATAAAAGCGCGCTAAGCGGCGCCTGCGCGCGCGCGCGCAGGTCATGGAGCAGCAGACGGTCACGATCGCCAAGGCGGGCATCCAGACGTCGCTGAACGCGCGCTGCAGCGTGGTCGCCGCTGCCAACCCTCTGTACGGCTCCTACGACAAGAACAGCAGCATCACCAAGAACATCAACCTGCCGGACTCGCTGCTGTCGCGCTTCGACCTGCTGTTCGTCGTGCTGGACAACCTGGGCCCCGCGCGCGACCGCGAGGCGCGCCCCCGCAGCCGTCTCGGGCAGCACCGCTGCCGCGCGCCCAGTGAAGAGCCCATGCTGGTGTAGAGTACTGCCTAGGGTAGGGCGCGAGCCCTGGCCGCCCCGGCGCGCGCGCAGATTGCGGAGCACGTGCTCGGCCAGCACCGCTACCGCGCGCCCGGCGACGACGGCTTCACCACCAGCAGCCTCGCGCAGGACCGGTGCGCAGCCGCCGCCTCTGCCACGGGGCGACGGCGGACGTGCTGCTGACGCTGAACAGCGTCCACATGACACGAGCTTCTTACAGAGTGGAGCGGGGCCCTGATGCCGGCACTACCCGGTTCTTCAAACGGCGCATGCATGCTCACCTGCCTTGAGATGGAGCGTTGTGACAGTGGAGGCCAAGGTGGATATTTGCTGAACACCAAATGTGAATGCTAGGTGCCTGTGCGCGCGCGGCGCAGGCGCGACGAGGAGGCGGAGGAGGAGGAGGAGGATGAGGCGGCGGCGGGCGCGGAGATGTACGTCAAGTACAACCCCTGCCTGCACGGCCCGCGCGTGCCCGGGCGCCAGCCGCCGCTCACCGTCCACTTCCTGAAAAAGTTCCTCACCATCGTCAAGCGGCGCGGCAGGCGCGCCAGCTTGGGTTTTAGCCAATAAACCTAGCCTATAATCCTACACCCTGAGCATCTGTTCAGCGCCTGCGGCGCGTGCTGCGCAGCAGGAGCAGGCCGACGTCCGCTGCAACCGCATCCTGCAACCGCAGCACCGCAGTGCCGCCCCTCCCGGCGCTCCTAGGCAGGGATAGGGTGGGGGTACCCTACCTAGGGCTAGGATACCCAAATCTAAGCCTAGCCCCGCGTGCGCGCAGCGAGCTGGTGCTGAGCGGCGAGGCGATGGAGGCGATCGGCGAGTTCTACTGCGAGCTGCGCGGCAGCGCGGACCTGCGCGCGCTGCCCATCACCGTGCGCACGCTGGAGACCATCTTGCGCCTCTCCACCGCCGCCGCCAAGGCCCGCCTGGCCAAGGGCGCGCGCCCGGTCCGCAGAAGATGGTTTGCTTGGTGGGCAAGCAAGGAGGCTTGCCTTCTGCGGCGCGCCCGCCGGCCACCTTGCGCCTTGACATCGCTCCCGTCTCCTTGCGTCTGCGACGCAACACCTGTCAGCCCACAGCTGCGCGCCATCGTTCGCGCGAACATATGTCCGGGAGAGCACCGCGCCGGTCAGACTGAGCGTGGCGCCGTTGGGCGCAGGGGTCGAGGTGCGCGACGTGGCGGTTGCGCGCGGCCTGATGCGCCGCATGAATGCCGGCAATCTGGATGGCCCGGGCGAGACTGAGGGCGACGACGAGGCCGCACCCGCGCCCGCGGCTGCTGCACCGCCTTCACCGCGGCCGCCCAGGTACCGAGCGCTGTGCCGCGCGTCTCAAAACACATCTCCTCTGCCTGCGTACACGAGTGGTACTCGGCCGCGTGCACCGGGCGCTTCTACCCACGACGTGAGCTGAGCGGGCCGCTCGCGCCGCAAGAGTAATGGCAGGAGGGCCACAGCATGCAGCGGGCTTGGCCTGCCTCAGGGATGATGCGGCTACTGATCATGACGGTGCCCGTCGGGCGGCAACAGCAGCAGCCCTGTGAACGGATAGGAGGGGTGGCAGACGGTCCGCGCGGCGCGCGCAGGGCGGGCCGCGCGCGCCGCCGCGCGAGCAACCAGCCGCAGAAGCGCGCCGCGGGCGCGGCCGGCATTGCCGAGGCCAGCGATGACGACGACGCCAACGCCGACGGCGACGTGGGCGGCGACGAGAACGACCCGGCGGCCGGCAATGCGCCGCGCCCGCCGCGCCGCCGCGCCCGCTCCGCCGCCGGCACGAGCGGCGGTGCGCGCCCGCCACGCGTGACTGGGTGCACGAGCGCACTCGCCTGCAAGCCAGACGGCGAGCTGCTCTGAAGCCCTCGAGCTCTGCCATCTGCCACTGCAGCGTGTGCAGCGCGCCGGCTGGCGCGCCGCGCCGGCGCCGCTGTGTGATTCCAGTTTTATGCATTTCAACCAAATTCACGGTACACGGTGCACGATACAGCCAGCCAGACCTCACTCGGCCGGCGGCCCCATTACGTGTCTCAGGCACCAATCCATGTCTTACATTCGGGGCGCGCAGATGCTGGGATGGCGGACGCGTCCGCGCTCGCGCCCGGGCAGAAGGCGGCGCTGGGCCTGGCGGTCGGCGAGCTGCTGATGTCGCGGCGGCAGGACCGCTACAGCGTCGCCGACCTCATGGCGCAGCTGGCCGCGCGCGGCCTGGACTACGCCGAGCCCGCCGTCGTCCAGGCGCGCCGCGCTGCCCGGGGGGCTCGAGCCGTATGCTCGGGCTGCTGCTTGGTGATCTGCGCCGACCCTTTGCTCCTGCCCTAGGGCTCGACGCTGTGTGGCAACGAGCTCGACATCCACTTTTTCTGCGCCTCACTGTGATCTCAAAGGGCTGCGCCGCCTGCGCCCAAGCAGCCCCGGCTGGCGGAAACAGGCTGTCAGCGTTCACTTGCGCGGGCGCAGGCACTGGGGGAGATGGAGGACGCGGCCGCGACCGGCATGGCGCCCATCATGTACGACGCCGACGAGCGCATGATCTACGAGGCCGCGTAGGGCCTGGGACCACATGCTCTGCGAGGCCGCGCAGGGGCGCGGCGCGGCGCGGCCCGCGGGGCAGGGGCGGGACACACGCAGGTCAGCGCAGGCACCTGCGTTGGCATGCGCCGCAGCGGCGCAGCACGCCCGCGGCTGCGGTGCCCTCATGGGAACTGTGCTCAGGCTGCGGCACATGTATATGCGATGTCAGCCTGTGTCTTACGAAGGATAAGAGGGGCCCAGTCGGGTGTTGCTGGTCTTTGCTCAACTAACTGTTCAGGTTACAGTGGTGGCACGCCCTTTTCAATCGCAACTGATGTGCAGGACAGCTGTCCTGCAAGAACCGCTCTGATAATCATCGCTTGCATGCTACCCTCCCAGCGAGGCTGGGACATGTGCATGACCAGCGTGCATGTGGCGGGGTCAGCTGTTGTGAGTGCAAGGTTATTACCTCCATTATTATGGACGTAGGACCCTGATGCTGCTCAGATTGGCCGCCGAACACCCTGCCAAGCTGCAAATGTGCTGTTGTAATGGCGCTGCATGAATGCCCTGCTGGGCAACCCTTGCACCTCAGGCTGCCTAAATGTTACTGCCCGGGCATCTCCTGGCGAGTTCCCGCCCATCAGTATCTGGGCCGTACCATGGCAGAGTAACGAAGCATGCGCATGCGCTGTTGTGTTCCCTCACGACGGATTTTAGTCTGGATTGGATTATTCATAGAACTGCATGGCTCAGGCATGAATACAACTGCAGCTGACAGGATAATAACATGCAGAAATGTTTTAAAACAGGATCCCTTGCACAGTTCTCGTGTGCGGCCTTAAACTCACATGCCACATGCACCACTGTCAGCATGCTATTGCCCCATAACCATCGGAGCGCATGCAACAGCCAAACACGTACACAGACCTGGTCACGCTGATGAGGCTGGGACTTTGAAAAAAGTTTTCACACTATGACCGCTCTTCACAGGACTATCACGCACTGCTGCTCGACAGACCACTCACACACAAAGTGTCTGGAAATATTGCTAGGCGGACTGTGCGCACAATGCTCATCAGACCATACGCACTTGAGCCACTCATCTCAACCAAACATCTGTTTTACCAGCACAATCTCTGGCTGCCGTGAGTCCCACCCAGCATGAGACAATCATGCTGACAGAGGGTACCCACGGCACACGGCAGTGCACCGCTCATGTGTATGTGCAAGGAATGGGCACTGCAGGCCTGCAACCAAGCAGTGCAATGCGTATGCATGCGTTCAGCTCACAGACCATCAGCTGACAGACCATGCAAGGGCAACAAGTACAGGCATGCCTCAGGTAGTCGACCGCAATTTACCTATGCTGACTTGGAGAGTGTGATGTGCAGGCGCCCATGGCATGTCATCAGGTGCGTGTCCTGCTGTCAGACCGCACCTCCCTAGGACCAGGGTGTCGCCAGCTTACCAACCCCAACCCCAGCCAGGGCCCCACCCTCCGCGGCCCCACCCTCCGCGACCCCAGCCGCCGCCACCGAACCAGCAGTGCTCGATCTCAGCCTGCGGAGCGTTCACAGGCGCATGTGAGCGGCCTCAAGAACAACGCTCTCACCATGAACCTGGCCGGATGCATCCTGTGCTCGCTCGGCACAGCCGCGCCAGAGTGGGACGGGCTGCGTTTCTGTGACACAAGGTATCGCATCGCTGGAGCGCATGCCTGCAGACACTGCAGACACACAAGAAGACAGGCCTGCGGCACGCGGGCACGCGCCGTCGTCTTGAGCTGCTGCGCATTCTGGTCGATGAACAGCGCGGCGTCTGTCAGCGGGCCCGCCGGCGGCGCGGTCAGCACGCTGGCGGCCAGGCCATTCTCGGCGTCGTCCACCAGGCGGTGGCTGGCGCCGCCGGACGTCTTGAGGCGCGCGCCAGCCTTGGTCGGCTCCAGCAGCGCGATCTGCGCAGCGGTGCTCGCCAGTTGCCGGCCGCACCGAGGCGCAACCGCCGCATGCATGCTGTACGGTGAGTCTAAAAGCTTTGCAGTACTGTTCAGCACAGTCAAGCAGTGCATGCATGCTGACAGCGTGCCAGGGTAGATCGCAACAGCCATCTGCACTGCATGCATACTGTGCCCTCCCTACACTTGTCTGTATGATACAGAGCAGTGCAGTCTAGCGCCACTCTCGTATACAGCGCTGCCTCCACGGTGACTCCCATATTCCCCCACATCTGCTGCACACTGAAAAGCAGCAGCACCTTGAAGCTGAGCGTGTGGGTGGCGGCGTCATAGCGCGGGTCGGCCAGGGTGAGCAGCGCGGAGGTCGCGTTGCCGCTGGCATCAAAGGCCTTGAGCACGCCCACGGGGCTGGACAGCCAGGCGCCGGAGGACGTCACGAAGCTGCCGCCCGCGCTGCTGTTGGCGAAGTCGCCTGCGCGCCGCGCTGCCGCCCTCAGAACTCTGCCATTCAAGAGTTGCATGCAGAGAGACAGACACTGTCGTATCAACCCATTGTTGGAATAGCCCCAGAAGGCTAACAGCAGAGAGACAGGGTGATGAAAGCAGGGCAAATGCAATACCTTGCGGACCATCAAGGACGTCTGACACAAATCGGCGAGAACTGGGCTAGAAAGGCTGAAAAGAGCATGCGTGCCTATCTATGATTCCAGTAGCAAGGTCACAGCTGGACAGCTGAGTGGCATATGCGCACGCCTGCTGGCTTACGACTTGCATGCTTGTGCCTTCCCCGCTGGGCAGCAACAAGACATACCTTTCCAAGACAGAAGCCTGGTGCGTGGTCCAACTCTGCAAGCCCAGTGCTCAGCAGGCCAGCGCACCGGTGCGGTACACCCCTGCGTTGGAGTTGGAGGTGTAGAACTGCACCACCGGCGCGACGTTGGTCAGGCGGAGCGCGTCAGCGGTCAGCGTGGCGCGCGTCGCGGACACCGTGAACAGGATGTTGGCGGGCGGCTCAGTCGGCGCGGCGGCCGTGGCGTTGGCCGCCAGCAGCTGGCGCCCAGCTGCGCGCAGGAGATGGTCGCGTGAGTTTTGGCACTGGCAGGTGCATGCCCTGCTCCTGCATGCGAGACAAAAGAACCCTTGCAGTACTGCTACGACGATTGCCTCACAGCGTGCACAAGTGCGGCAGCGGCACTCACGGAACACTGTTGTGAGTCAACCAATGTGAGTCAACCATCCAGCAGAGCGCCTGCTCGTGTAAGTGCTCGTACACTGCCCGACCACTCGTGCACTGCCCGACCACTACGCCACAATAGGATGGGACATAGCGCTCACTATTCAATCACGGGCACCTCGCGTTAAATTGCATGGCTCCGACTCAGCTCAAAGGCATGCTCGTTACCTGCTGGCGCCAGGAAGAGAGCCAGGAGCGCCAACAGGCAAGCCATGTGCCTGCCACCACGGCAGCATTACAGTGAGCGACTGGGATCCCTCGTAATACCCGTTCATGAAGATGCTTGTCAGCCTTCAACTAATTACAAGCAAGAGCTCGCCTACGGCTACGGTAGTTGCTGCAAAGGCACAGGACGCGCTATACAACAAGCTGTTTGCTGGAGGAAGTCGAAACAGATGCCAAGACCTGGCAATCTCATGTTTCATTAAGCATACCATGAAGACCAGGCACAAGGCAGGGATGAGTATCAGTGCAGCACCTTGTAGCCATCTTGGTCATGTCGAGCAGAATCTGGCCGAGTCTTTCACAGTTTTGGTGCATTTTTGGGGCTCATATTTGAATAAAAAAAGCCCTGAGGGGTATGCCCATCGATGGCACCTGAGCATGACGATGGCATCGTCATGCTCAGGTGAGGCTGGGCACCATGCGCGCTA
>JAABUV010000785.1_pt1 | contig 47827 bp, 90 predicted proteins | sample 5559971 | NCBI WGS metagenome assembly JAABUV01 (sample SAMN10711881, study PRJNA513362) | rock metagenome | isolation source: Antarctica rocks | place: Antarctica: Victoria Land, Knobhead nord | collected 2015-12-19 | reverse complement strand
GGAGAGGGAAGACGTGGGCGAGGAGGGCGGCAGCGATGCTGAGAGTGACGGCTATGGCGAGGCGGGCTTGACCTGGGAGGCTGTCCTGCAGAGCATGCAGGTGCGGTGCGACCGCCTGTGAGTTGCAAGGCCGTGATTTGGTGCATGTTGTTCAGGTTCAGGTGTGTGTGGTGTGGAGCAGAGGCGAGGCAAGTGCACAAGACGGCAGGCTCTGGAGGGAGCCGACCCTGCTGAGAGCTCTCCACGGGCGCAGGAGCCTGCCGCGGAGGGCGAGGAGGAGGCCGCCGCGCCTGCACCGGCAGCCAGCGCAGAGGCTCTGGAACCTGGCGCTGCCAGCAGGCGGAAGGCCAGGAAGCGCCCGCGCAGCTGAGCGCGTGTACTTGTTGTGGAGCGAGAGAGCGGAGTCTGAGAGTTTAGTGAGGTTGTGAGTGTGCAACCTGTCATGACCAACAGCGTCCAGAGTGACTTACGACGACTGCATGTTGTATGGCGTCTCAAAAAGTGTAAGAGAAGCGTGTGCATTAGCCTGCACCATATTGCCCTCAGGCTTCTGGCACTCTTGCCCATGCAGGGTGTGGTTGCAGCCTCGCACAGCAGGTAGTGCAAGAATCATAACACGTACTGAAGGTGACTCATCAGCACCACCTTCACCACCTCTGCACCACCCGTCACCGCCTTTGTGGCGCTGTTGGAATTGCACAGGGCATTTTCCTGACACCTCTTGCTTCGGGTTTGATTGCTTACCCACGTAGCGAGGCGCAGCATGAGCACTGTCACACACATACGGACCGTCGGCTGATCCCAGGAGGCAGGACCTGGGAAATGAGCAGGTTTTCTGGCAACGCTGAGCCTGAGTCCAAGCGGAGCTCGTCAGGTGGCAGACGCCTGTGGTGCGCGATGAGGACACTGCCCCTCTATGAGGGGCCCTTCTTCACCGCCGCGCGGCCGCGGCTGCTCCGGCAGCGCTGCCCCCGCACCGCGCCCTGGCCCGCTGGCGGCGCCGAGCGCTGCTGCAGCCGCGCAGCCGCCAGCGCAGGCGGCAATGGCGTGCCTCCAAGGGACGCATCCCAGAATGGGGCCAGGCCAGTCGCCTTGGACGGCGCGGAGGACACTTTCGAGGTAAAAGATAAGAGCGGCGGCAGCCTGGACAGCCGCATCCTGAGCGGCGAGTTCACCGACGAGGGCAGCACGAAGGAGAAGCTGACGCGCCCGTTGCGTAAAGCTCTGGCAAAGGACCCCGTCGGCCCGGGTGCGCCGCATGTATGATGCAAGATTGGGCGCCGCGGTGCTCCTGTCAAGCTGCAGGATTTACGACGTATACGCATTGAAACTTTGCGCTGACTTGCGGCAGCGTAGGGAAGCAAAGCGCCGCATTTGCATGCATGGCACTGAGCACAGCCGTGAGCGGCAGCCCCCCTTTCACCTGGACCGCTCGGGCCACGCAGGGCGGGCCATGTCATACGCGCTTGCGAAGAAGGGGCAGCAGTGGCGCGCGGCGGCCGCGGCGCGCATGCCCGAGGCCCGGGGCGACATACGCCAGATTGTCGGGCAGCCCGTCTTTGTGCCGCTGTACAACCTGTTCCTGGCATACGGCAAGGTGCGCGGCGGCGCCCCACACTAGCGCCTGATGGCCGGCCTGCTTGCCTGCAGCAGCGACTCCCGGTTTGTCGTCACGCGCCGAGCCGCACCGCCGGGGTGCCTGCCTGCACGCTGCTCGACCGCGTGGCGGTATGGCGGGCAAAGTGAGGCCATGCGTGCTGCCCCGCGCTGGGCGCCGTCTCGGTCGAGCGCGGGCGTGGTGGGGCGCGCCGCCAGGTCTTCCGGCTGAGCTTTGGGCCGAAGAGCTTTGTGGTGGTGTCGGACGCGGCGCTGGCGCGGCATATTCTGCTGACCAACGCGGCCAACTACTCCAAGGGCTTGCTGTCGGAGATCCTGGACTTTGTCATGGGCAAGGGTGCGCCCCGCGGGCGGTGCAGAGCCGCGCGGCCCTGGCGCGCCCTGGCGGGCGCTCTGCAGCAGCTTGTGCTGCCGCGCGCGCATGTGCAAGGGGCCTGCCTGGTCGGCCGCCAGAGAGTGTGGGCGCACCTCGCGCGTGCGCGTGCTACCCATGCCTCTGCTGCCGGGCGGAGAGCGGCTGTTTGACGCGAGCAGGGCTCATCCCGGCGGACGGCGAGATCTGGCGCACGCGCCGCCGCGCGATCGTGCCCGCGCTGCACCGGCGCTACATCGAGTCCATGGTGGGCATGTTCGGCGACAGCGCGCTCCATGGCGCGCGCACGCTGCAGGCGGCGCACCTGGTGCGGCGCGCGGGCGGCCCCGCGCTCGAACCAGCATCACCCGGCCGTAGCGCCGCTGCGGGATGCACGCAGGCCCGACTGCAGGGGCTGTGAGCGGGGCTGGGGTAGGGCGCGGGCGGGGCGCCCGAGCGCGGCGGCCGCGCGCGCAGGAGGGCCGTGCGGTGGAGATGGAGAACTTCTTCAGTCGGCTGACGCTGGACATCATCGGCCGCGCCGTGTTCAACTACGACTTCGACTCGCTCACCACCGACGACCCGGTCATCCAGGTGCCGACCGGCCGGCCGCCTGCGCGCTGGTGCCAGCACCCAACCAGCGCGCGCGTCGCCTGTTCCAGCCTGCCGCGTGCAGCCGGACGCGCACGCCGTCGCCGGTCCGGCGGGCTCCGCAGCAGCATGGCGGCCATTGTGGCAAGGGGCACGGGGGGAAACGCCCAGAGCGCCGTGCCGCGGGCGGGCGGCAGGCGGTGTACACGGTGCTGCGCGAGGCGGAGTACCGCAGCACGTACCCGGTGCCGTACTGGAACCTGGCGCCGCTGCGCTGGGCGGTGCCGCGCCAGCGCCGCTGCACCGCCGCGCTGGCCGTCGTCAACCAGGCGCTCGACGCGCTCATCTCCAAGTGCAAGCGCCTGGTGCGCCGCCCGGCTCGGCCTGGTGCCGCTCGCGCCAGCGGCGGCGCGCTACGGTCCCCCAGGGCGCGGCCGTCGAGCGCTGCTGCGTGCCCGCCGGGGCGGGCCGCCTGCCGCGCCTGCACTGGCGGTTGGCTGTGCAGACGCGCACCGGCGCCGCGCGCGCAGGTGGAGGAGGAGGACGCGGAGTTTGTGGACGAGTTCCTGAGCGCGGCCGACCCCAGCATCCTGCACTTCCTGCTGGCCTCGGGCGAGCAGGCGCGCCGCCCTCCGCCCCCGCGCGCCCCGCGGCTGCGCGCCCGCCTGTGCCGCGCGTGCAGGCCCGTGCGCGCCGCGCTTGCTGCTGCTGATGCGCGCGCTTGTCTCCCCTGGTGCACTGTGCCGGCGCGCGGCCGGGCCGCTGTCCAGCTGCGCGCCCCTGCGAGGCAAGCCTCCGAGTTGAGTTGAGCACTGACATCATGAGGCAGAGGCGCAGGCGGGCGGCGCGCTGGCTCTTGCACAAGTCGGCTGACACGCCCCAGCGGGCGTGCAGATATCCAGCAAGCAGCTGCGCGACGACCTGATGACCATGCTGATCGCCGGGCACGAGACCACTGCGGCCGTGCTGACGTGGACGCTGCACTGCCTGGCCAGCCGCCCGGACGTGGTCGCGCGCCTGCAGGCCGAGGCGCGCGCCCACCCACCCCGCCGCCCCGCGCCCCTCCGCCGCCTCATCCGCTGCGGGGTCGCTGCCGTCCCGGGCGCCCCTGCGCCGCGCAGCCGCCCAAGACGCCCGCCCTGCCGTGAGGGGCGTGCGCTGCGCCACGGCCGGTGCCCGGCTGCGTGCACGGCCGGGGCAAGTCCAACACGCGTGCGGAGGCGTGCAGCGAAGGGGCCGCCGGCGGGCGGCTAGGCCCGCCGTCGTGAAGGCGCCCGCCCGTGCCCAGCCGGCGCCGCGCGCAGGTGGATGCGGTGGTCGGCGACGGCCGGCCAGGCGTGGAGCAGGTGAAGGCGCTGCGGCTGACCACGCGCGTGATCAACGAGGCCATGCGCCTGTACCCGCAGCCGCCCGTGCTCATCCGCCGCGCGCTCGGCCCCGACACGCTCGCCGGCTTCCACCTGCCGGCCGGCGCCGACATCTTCATCTCCGTCTGGAACCTGCACAGGTCGACGCGCGCCCGCGCCAGCCCCCTGCGCTTCGGCCGCGGGCGCCGCCTGCTTGCGCCCGCATGGACAGGAAAAGGACCCAGGCGGGGGCGTGCGCTGCGCGACCCCCCACGCAGCGCTGGTCCCTTGGCGCGCCGGGCTGCCCTGCCAGAGCGGCGGCAGACAGACGCCTCGATCAGGGGCATGCGTGCGCGTGCGGCGCCGACGGCGCCGACGGCGCGGCGGCCGCGCAGGTCGCCCGAGTACTGGGCCCGCCCCAACAGCTTCGACCCGGACCGCTTCCCGCTGGACGCGCCGGTGCCGACCGAGGTCACCGAGAACTTCGCCTACCTGCCCTTCGGCGGCGGCAAGCGCAAGTGCATCGGCGCGCCCCGCACCGCGCCCTGCGGCGGGCGCCTGGCGGCCGGCGCCTGTGTCGCCTGGTCACGCTCGCGCGCCGGCGCTCAGGCCGCGACCGGGCCGGGCGGGACCGGCGTCGCGCCGCAGGCAGCCGGTTGTCGCCGGCGCCGCCCTGAGGCTTGTGCGTGGTGGTCCCCGAGGTCGTGGAGGTGACATCCTTCGACGGGCCGCGGCCGCCGCTGCGCGCGCGCTGAGCGCGCCGCCTCCAGCACCCTCGAAGAATTTTGGCGCGGCCTGGCAACCCCGCTGCAGCCGCGGCGGTGGCAAAAGGTCGTGCCGTCCTGGTCCAGCGCATGCGTGTCCTCTGTGTACTTGGCTGTGTGTCTGTCCAGAATGCCTTATTGGCAGGCGCGGTGCCAGCCTGCTGCCTGTGATGTATCTCCACGACAAGATCTCAAACCAAAACGGCTGAGGAGCATCGGCGTGCGCCATCTGCCTGTCACCCAAGACGTAGTCAGCACTGCTTGTTGCCCGCAATATTGCCTGCGGGGCTCGGCGGCCTGTGCGCCCTGCCGTTAAGTTCTCGGCCTACTAGGCGTGTGCCTGCTTACATTGTGTAACCATAGCGCACTTTATATGTGGCAATGACAGGACGCCAGGCCGAGCGAAGCGGTCCAGCTTCATTTGCAGACAAAGGCGCGGCTCACGCATCCAGCGGTCACGCGCGCACAGCCCGAGTCCGAGGCAGCGGACGCCCTGCCCCGGCGGCAGCCCCTCTGCACACCCTGCACACGCCGCACCCTCGGCCCGGCTCACCCCGCCGCGTCCGCGCGCACATGCACGCTCGCGGGCGCCGGCTTGCCCAGTCGCGCCTCGCCGTCGCTGGCGGCGCCCTGCGCGCCCTGCGCGGCGCCCGGCTCGCGCGCCGGGCGGCGCGCCAGCAGGCCGCGCCGGACGGCCATGTGCAGCGCGGCGCCTAGCAGCAGCAGCGCGGCCAGCGGTACAAGCACCGCGACCGCAACCACGCCGCTGTGCGATAGCGGCTGGGCGCCCGTCGTGCTGGCGCTCTGCCGCACCCGCGCGAGCCGTCAAGCTCCTGAGGTATAGGGTAGGGTAGGGTAGTTCAGGCCTGCATGCGCCCTATGCGGCACGGCAAATAGGCGGCTGCGGCTGTGTGCCGCCCCACCGCCTGGCGCCTGCACGGGACGGGCAGGTCCGGCCACAAGTGCCGGGCCCGCCAGGCGTGCGCGCGGCCATGCTGCGGGGCGCATGGCTCACGCGCGCGGCGTGTCAGCGCATGGCGCGGGCGGGGCCGCGCCTCCGCTGTCGACGAGCCTTGGCCGAAGGGCGCAAAGCCCTGTCCGATGCCGCCGAGCGGGCCTGCGCGCCCCCGAGAGCGCCTTTGGTGCTCAGGAGGTCAGGCAAGGCGGGCCGCACTGCAGCTGCGCGTTCGTTCCTGGCACTGGCGCTGCCTGGCGCATGCAGTCCGCGCCCCCGGGCTGCATGTAGCAACCCTGCAGCGAACGGCAAAGCTGGCGACGCTCCCAGCGCACGGCCACACAGGCACGCGCAGAGCACTGTGCATGCTAGAGCTGCTGTCGCCAGGCCGCACCCAACGGTACTACCGTGGCAGGCGCGGCCGCCGCAGGCGCGGGCGCGGGCGCCGCGCTGGGCGGCGGCGCTAGCTGCGACAGCGGCGCGATCGGCAAGTGGCCGGCCAGGTACCAGGGCCGCAGACCCAGGCCCGGGCCGGACAGCCAGGTGCCGCCGGCCAGCATGCTTATCTTGTTGAAGGCGAGCGCGCGGAAGTCTTCCAGCGTGATGCCGCCCGTGCCGAAGCTGTTCGGCTGCCACGACCTGGCGCGCGGCGCATGCGTGACGCGTGCGCGCACGCAGGCCATCCCATGGCCGACACAGTGGAGTACTGCCCTGCCTACCCTTGAATGATGACGCCAGTTCCGGCGCTCGGACCGTCCAGCGCACAGCCCTCCCCGCGGCTCCGGCAGCATGCGGGCGCGCCAGCGGAACAAGGATGTGATGCGCGCATGCCCGCCGCTCTTCCCACGGGCAGATCCTACCCTAGCCCTAAACCTGGCAGCATGCGGGCGCGCCAGAAGAAGAAGGACGTGATGCGCGCATGCCCGCTGCCGCCAGCGCCGTTCAGGTACGCCAGGATGCTGCTCATGCAGTTCGTTTCGTTGTCGCCCTGCAGCGTCGACCCGAACTCGTCCACCAGCGCCGCAAAAACGTGGCACGCGCCGCCGCTGCAGAAGCCTGCGTGAGTGCGCAGAGAGTGGCGCATCTGCGAGCCGGCCTGCATGTCGCCATCAAGGGCCATGCTGCCCTGCAGGCCGCCCTGCATGAGCTGTGGTACAGAGGCGAGGCAGTCAGTATGCTCTGTGCTAAGACACATCAGTTGTTGCTGTTTTTTGCACACATGCACATTCACCCACCCAAAATGGTGGATGCGTGTGCTGCGCGCTCTGGATGCCCTGCACTGGCCTACGAGCACGGCCATGTCTGCTTGGGTATGGTCAAAGGGGACAGGGCGTTGGTGGCCTCAGCTCGTGCCGAGTGCATGTCGACCACCTCGAGTCCCACCCGCACCACACGCAGGCAGAGCAACGAGAACTGCAGCCGCATCCCAGCCTGGGCGCGCCAGTTGCGGTCAGGTAGCCGAACGTCGTGTCCAGTTTGGTGTAGAGGTCCTGCCCGCTGGTCGCCAGCGGGGAGTTGCTGACGCCCGCGCAGTAGATGTGCGGCGCGATCACCACCTGCCGCATTGCAGGTACAGGGCACAGGGTTGACCCCAGGCGCGAGTCCCCTTGCCGTGCATGCGGCGCGGCCGGCACAGCGTCAGGGGCATGCATGCCAACACAGGGCTGCTTGAAGCTCGCTCGGACCGGTGGTGCCACCGTGGCGCAGCGGACACCACGCTATGACACCATGTTGCCGGACCAAGCGCGGCGAGGCCCGGGGCGGCATTTTGAAGCTGTGTGATGCCCAGCGCCACCAACCTGCTCCGACATGCGCAGCCGGCGCATCTCCTGGCAGCAGGCGCTGCCATGCGTGCGGGGGCGCAGCCACCAGGGGCGCCCTCGCCCGCAGCGTCACCGCCCGGCCCGCGCCCGTGCGCCGCGCACCTGGCTGTAGAACGTCGTGTTGAGCAGAGCAGTGAAGAAGGGCGTGGCGTCGCTGACGCCCATGCTCACCACGCTGGGGTCCGTCACGAAGCCGTCGCCTGGGCGCACCGCTGAACGGCTGGGCGTCTTTTTTTTTTAAACAGACCATTTTTTCCAATACTTTATATGCCACATCGCAGCGCATGCATGCGCCCGAGGAGCGCGCAAGGACATGCAGTTGCGCCAGGCCTGCCGCTGCTGCTCACGCGCCGGTCGGGCCTGCTCCTGCCCCCATGCGCCCGCCTGGCGTGCGCGTGCGCATGCAACACGGGGCTCTGCTGTCCAGTGCAGGAGATGTGTGTGGTGCTGGTGCGTCGCGTGCCCAAGCCCCAAAAAAAAACGTGTCAGAGGAGGCAGCAGGCGCGGCGGGCCCAGGGTGGCGCGCACCCCAGTTGGCTTTGAACGCCGTGGCGCCCGTGCCCTCGACCATGTACAGGCAGCCGGCGCCGCAGATGGGCGCCAGCGCCGCCATGGCGCCCAGGTAGAAGTCGCCCAGCGCCGGCTGCCCGCCCGCTGGCTCCCAGCGCAGGCCGAACCTGGGCGCCGCGGTCGAGTCACGCTGAGAGCTCTTCTGCGGTTCTGGCGACTGTTAGGGTTGGGGTGAGGGCTGGGCTCGGCGCCGCGGGCAGTGGCGATGACGCGGCGCGCGCGCACCCATCGGGCTCGTTCATGATGTCGAGCAGCAGGCGGCCGCGCGCCTCGGGCACGAGCGCGAGCACATCCGTCACGAGCCCCGCCCACGCCGCCACAAAGTCGGGCACGGACTGCACGATCACGTCGCCGCCCTGGAAGGAGTGGAAGTCCAGCATGACTTACCTGCGCGCGCGCGACGCCCCCGCTCATAGGGTAGGGTAGGATTAGTGTAGAGCGGCGCGCAGCCCCTGCTGAGCGCGGTGATGAGCGTGCAGCTCTCGCCGAGGTCATCTGACGGCTGCCCATGGCACTGCCACGCCGGCGCCGCGCCGGCGCCGCGCCGCGCCTCGGCCTGCTGAGCGCGCTGCTGAGGGCGCGGCTTTCGCGGCCTCCATGTGCGTGCAGGGGAGTGAGGGGGCTGCCTGCACGCGTGGGCACCAACGGCCCTCCTGGCTGCCAAGGCAATGGGACACGTGTTTGACCAATGTCCCGGCCACTCTATCCGGGATAGGTGTTCGGGCTGCTGATTGGCTCGCGCACAAGAAGACACCGTATGCCAGGTCCCGCGCACGCAGGCCCTCGGGTGCGTGACCTGAGCGCTGGCCGCTGTGCATGTGGTACACCGGGCGTGCCCCTGGCTCGGAAGCATGCGGCAGGGGCCTGGCCAGGTTGCTTGCCAGGTTGCAGCCAGAACGCGAATGCACCAGGTCCCAGCCGCCTCAAGCGCGCAGGGCCGGGGCCGCCTCATGCATGGGGCCCTTCCGCCCAGGGCCGCGCACAGGCCCTCGCGTCCAGGATGCGCCGCAGCTGCGCCGGCGGGAGCAGCGAGGGCGTGCCGCCGCCGAAGAACACCGTGCGCAGCGGCGCGGGGCCGCCACACGGCTCGGTCGCCGCGACCTCCCGGCACACCAGGTCCACGTACGCCTGCACGGCCAGCGGCGCAGCCTGGCTGCACGGCCCTGGTGCGTGATGGAAAACCGACAGCGCAATGTGTCGCGGCAGCGACCTGGGGCACACCTGCATGGCGTCCTGGACAGGCGCGGACCCCAGGCGGCTGCCAGTGGCGACCACGGGGAAGTCGCAGTAGAAGCACTTGCGCTTGCAGAACGGCAGGTGCACGTACGCGGACGTCGGCACGGCAAGCTCTGCACCGCCGTGCAGAGCCCCGCACGGCTGCTGTACAGCAGTGTGCACGGTCTCTATCGCGGCGACCGCAGCTGCGCACTGCAGCGTCGAAGCGCGGGCTTGCTGGCCCCATCTGCTGCGCCGCTGCACGCCTTGTGCACAGTCAAACACTGCGCGCCAGGTGAACAGGCTCGGTAGCTGCGCAGCAACGCGCGCGGGCTGCACAAGGCCCGCTGCAGGAGCGTGCATGAACAGACTCAGGTGCTAGCGCGCAGCCTCTGACAGAGAGGCGCAGATGTATCACCTCCTGGTTACAGGACGTACTGACCCGTACACCAGTTGCGCACCTGCACGGCACTTGGGGTTCCTGCAGGGTCCAGAAGATAGAGTGCCTTGCCTTCTCAAGGCAACCTCAAGGCAACTCAGGCAGCTGGAATAGAACGTAAGCGCAGACTACCAGGGGCGTGGGCAAAGATGAGCACGGAGGCGTCGAAGTCGCAGAATGATGACCACTTCACAGGAGACGGTGCTTACGCCCTCAGCTCCGCAGCATAAAAGCACCACCTGACCCACATTGCGCCGCTGCCTATCGTTACCATCATATAAGTGGCTCTTATCTGGCAATGGGCCATCTGAGTGAATGCATTGTAGGACAGCAAGGCGCGGCTCTGAGCTTCCCTGGTGGTGGAAGGTATTGTTGCAGCTCCTGGGTCATGTCTGTGGTGTGTCTAGCATGGACAAAACAGCAAACATCCCATATAGAGCTGCCAAAAGGCTGCGCACACGCTGCCACTGTAGTGCCTTCCAGTCCACCAGACTCATGTGGCACTGATTCGAGGTCAGATGCGGCCGGTGAGTAGACTGTGCTGACCTGTGCGCTGCAGTGAGCCTCAAGGAGCGCTCGTACGCCAGCGTAAGCCATCAGGTGGGGTCCAAGACACCAGAGCGTGCGCACGAGGGCAGCCGCTTCGAAGACGACCTGCGGTCCATTGGCGCTCCGTCTGAGCAGCAGCCACGGCAAGCGCCGCCACCTTGTGCATGCACAGCTCCTTTTCAAAGCTGTCAGCCTGCCTGTCTGTGCCAGCTTCGAGACATCCCATCTGCGCTCGGATGTAAACTAGAACCTGCGCGCAGGAGCCTGCCAGACAACGTCACGCAGCACGAAGACCCCACTACACACGAGGTGCTGGCCCACACCTGTTGATAGGCGCCCATCCACCAGCGCCCATCCACCAGCGACTACCTCTTGAGGTTGCTGCTGCCTGGGGGTTGCCGGCGCCAGGCAGAGACACTGCAATGCTGTGAGCTGCAGGGCAAGAAGCGGTGGCTCATGTTGAGGTGTGTCGTGTGGTTGCACAGGTCAAGTACACAGCGGACGTGGGACGTGAGGGTGCTGGCACCAAGGTGCGTGTCTGCTCTGCTGTTGCAGACGTTGGGACCATCGACGTATGTTATGTGTGAGCAACGCCCCGGGGCGAACAGGCGGGCTTCTTCGGAGACGCCAGTTACACTGCGGACGTGCGCGCCGCGTTTGCGGGCGTGCCGCGCGTCAAGCCGCAGTGGCGCGACAGGTTCATGAAGGTGCTCATCGTCGGCGAGTCCGGCCTGGGTGCGCCTGACCGGGCGGCCTGCCGCCTGCCGAGGGTCAGGTTGCAGCAAGTCTCTTGGGTGTGTGTGGCGCTGCAGTTGGCGCACTTGTCACGCAAGCAAATGACCCGGCCCCACTTGCTGAGGCAGGGCAATGCGCAAAGTGTGGACTGACAGCCTGAGGCCCGCGCACGCGCGCACAGGCAAGACCACCTTCATCAAGAACCTGCTGGCGGCGTACGCCCAGGACCCCGACCTGGCGGTCAACGACGCGTCGGGCCCGGACGCCGCCCGGGTGTTTGCGGCCTCGCCGGAGAAGATGTGCACCACAATCGTTGTGCGCGACCACTCTTCGCAGACCGCCTTCAACTACCGCGTCCAGGACACGCCTGGCGCGCGCCCTGCCGTCAGTGAAGCATGGGAAAGGGGAAAAAACGCGGGCACGCCTGCACTCTGCTTCGCACTTTGCTTCTGGCGTGGCGTGATACTGAAGCGAATGTTACCAAGACGCATTTTCAGTGCCACTCTGGTACTGCCGTGGCACCAGCAGCTGCAGCAGCGTGACGGCGCCTCTGCGGGCGGGCAGGGTACGACCGCACCGAGGACAACATGGACCCTGTGATCCACTACTGCGAGGAGGCGTGCACGCGCTGCCTGGCCGCCGAGCAGGACACCAAGCGCAAGGTACTTCCCGTTGCAGCCGCGAACGGCACAGCCTCACTGTGCGTGGCAGGGCGCTTCACCTCCCCGCAGCGGCGTAACTGTGACGTCTGGACCTGGGTGCAGAGCAGTCGTGGGTGCTCGCTCGCTACTGCGTGCGCTGGCCTCGCTCTGAGCGGGCGCGGCGGCGGCGCGTGCGCAGGGCGCGCTGGCCCTGGAGGAGGACCCGCGCGTGGACATCGCGCTCTACTTCATCGCGCCGCACCGCCTGCGCCCGGTCGACCTTGACTTCATCAAGCGCCTGTCCAAGATCGTCCCCGTGGTGCGCCTCCGGGCGCCCGCCAGCAAGTGCGGTTTGCCCTGCGTGCGTGCTCGGAGGGCGCGGGCGTTGGCAGGCAGCTCGGTCCTGACGCGCGGCGCGCAGCATATCGCCCGGAAATTCTGGCGCTGTCTCTGTCTGCCTCGTATTTCACGCCCGTGCTTCACTGTGCAGGGCATGCATGGGAAGCGTGCCGTAGGTGACAGATCTCAAAATTGTCGGCGCAGCTGCCACAATTGCCCTGCATGGTGGACACTTCTCTGCGCGAGCCTGCACCGCGCCGACGGCGCACCGGACAGAGCGCTCCATGCCGCGGCGCATGGGCAGCTGACGGGCGCCGGCGGCGCGCGCAGGTGCCGGTGCTGGCCAAGGCGGACAGCATGACGACGAACGAGCTGCGCGACTTCCGCGCGCACGTCCGCGCGCAGCTGGAGCACGTGCGTACCCTGCCATGATGCCAGCCCCGACCATCGCGCTGACCGTGACATCCATTGTGTTGCTGTTATTTGGGCAGGGCGGTACGAGCGCATGTTGGCAGACGCTCCTGATCTTGGCGTATCCTGTAGCTTTTGTCTTGCACAATTCTCTTACACACGCCGCAGTAACACACATGAGGTGCCTGGTTTTCATTCTTTTCGCCTGCGCGCAGGCGGGCAAGGACGCGAAGCAGGACCTGCTGCGCTCGGCATTCTCTGAGGAGGCGCTGGACGAGGCGGGCGCGCGGCGCGAGGCGCCGCCTTTCGCGATCGTCGCGTCCACCGACTATGACCTCTCCGTGGGCCGGTGCGCAGGCCGCACGGACGCGGCTGACTGCTCCGCCCCGCATGCCAATTCGAGCTTTAAACACACCTTCAAGTTGCTGGCTAGGATGAGCAGCAGGAGATGCATGCACCGGTGGCGCGGCGGGCATGCGTGGCGCAGCCAGGCGCCTGCGCAGACTGCCCTGCCGAGGGTCACGCGGGCCGGACGGCCGCTGTGCAGGGGCCTGCGTAGGTGCAGCAGGTGAGGCGGGGTGCCGGGGCGGCAGGTTCTGGCCGGTGCGGCGCTACCCGTGGGGCAACTGCGAGGCGCTGTCGAGCGTGCACTCGGACCTGCCCGCCCTCAAGCGGCTGCTGTTTGAGGCACGTCCAGAGCACCCTGTCACCCCTGCCCCGGTGTGCTTCTAGGGCTACTCGTCCTGGTCGCCCAGTGCATGTCCAGGCGCAATGTTTTTGGGATTGGAAGCACGTATGCATTCTGTGTGTGCTCGCCCCCCAATGACGATCCTGCGGCGCTGGCGAGTGCGTGTATTTTCGGCGCGCTATATAGATAGCTCTGCAATAACAGGAAAGGCACTGCCGCCCGTTTGCATGCTGTGGCCAGGTGACATGCAACGCAGCAGCACAGCAAGCGATGCGGCCGACGTGCCAGCGCGCGCCGATGCAAGCTCGGGGCGCGCGTGCTGGCGCGCGCAGGTGGGCTTCGAGGACCTGAAGGCCGCGACGGACAAGCGGTATTACAAGTTCCGCAGCCAGCAGCTGCTGCACCTGGACGACCCCAACATGTGCGCGGCCCGCGCGGCCGCGAAGTCATGCCCGCATTCGACTGATTTCTGGGAGGCAACACAGCGTGGGATCACATAGGTTTGGGGCACGGCTTGCATGTTGATTCAGGCTCCGTGATGACGGCGTTGCACAGGCCTGCCAGCCGCACATGCTGTTCCCGACGACTGGAACGGTTGCCAAGGGGCGTTGCGCGCTGAGGGCAGCGCTGCTCGCGAGCGCGAGGTTTGCGAGCCGCCGCTGACGCGCGCCGCGCCGCGCAGGCCGGTGAACCGCAGCTCGCTGACCGCGCACCTGCAGCGCACGCTCCGCCAGCCCGTCAACGAGGGCCTGACTGTCGGCAAGGCGCTGCGCTGGTTCGGCGGCGCGGTCGCGTTCTACTTTGCGGCCAACCTGGCGCTCGGCGGCCGCAAGCGCATTGACCACGACCTCGGCCGCATCAAGGTGCGGCGCCCGTTTTGTTTGGCAAGCGCTGCTGCGCCGCGCTAACATGCAGGCAGTGAGCTTGCTGGCGGCAGCGGCGCGCGCCTGCCGGCGGCTTGGCACCTTGCCAGCTGGGCTGAAGAGCATGGCGTGCAAGCAGCCTCCCGTTTGCGGCTGTGCACTCAGCATGCACAAGTCACACCAGTCGCCGTGCTCTCATTGGCGCGCGGTGCTCTCTCCTGAGCGTGCTCGAGGGAGGCTGCTCATGCTCTGGTTGGGTGGCTCTGCTCTGGAAGGCGCTTGTCAGGCTGCTGGCATCTCCAGCGCACGCGAGGCTCGACCGGGTGGACGGAGCATCCTGTTCATTCCTGGCGCGCAGGATGTGGTGTCGGAGGCGGTGGACGTGGCCAGCGACAAGGTGGTCGACTACGGCTCCGCCGCGCTCAGCAAGGCGGACGAGGCGACCAACGTGGCCGCGCGCGCGACCGCCAACAAGGTTAACGAGGCGCGCGCGCGCGCTGGGCAGCAGGTCCTTGGGCCGGTCTTTTGAGCAGTCGCAAGCTCCTGTACAGCGTGCCGGGCAGTCTCAGTCTCACGCGTGCGTTATTGGCTGCGCGAGCGGCGGTGTGTGTCCGGGTGCCGCAGTGATGCCCATATGCTGACATGTCCTGCACCAGGCCCATTGCTCAACAATGGGATGCTGTGGAGGGGCTGCGCGATACCGGCTGACTGCTCTGGCGGCGCTGCAGGTCAAGGACAAGCTGACGGGCGCGGAGGAGGAGACGCGGCGGCGCGCCGAGGAGGCCGAGCGCGAGCGCCGCCGCAAGGAGCGCCGCGGGCCGTTCGGCCTCTTCGGCCCCAAGGACCGCGAGTGAGCGGCTCTGGGCCGCGGCGCGACCGCGGGGATGCGCTCGCCTGGCCGGGGGCTCGCTGGGGCGCATCTGTCGCGCTGACAAGGGAAGAGCGGTGCGCGGGCGGCCGCCGCAAGCTGCGCTGCAGCCCTTTTCGTCACTGCACTTCAGGTGGACGCGCTGTGACGGTCTGGCAGGCTGTGCGGTGGTGTGGGTGGGGTGGGCCCTTAGTGTCTGGCTGGATTTTCCGGTGCTAGCGTGAGCGGTCACTGAGTGAAATAAGCTGATCGACCCTGCGTGTCTGTGCTCTCAGTGTGAGCCCGCAGCGCCCTGGGCTTGCATTTGAGCTGGGGCGTTTGAGTGTGGCTGTGTCGGAGCGTTGTTCATTGCTGTGCTTGTCGCGTTTGTGCGTGGCAGTTGACAAGGGCTGGCAAGGCATTTCTCGTGGGCATCAGTTAAATGGCTTGCGAACCCTTCGGACTTGCCTGCTGTGTTGGTATTTTGCACTCTGGGGGGCCCTGCTGCACTCGCTTTGCTACCTACGCAGATGGATGCTTTTGACTACATAGACAGCACCGAGTTTTGCCCGCACTAGGTTGACATGACGCTAGATATTACTTGACGGCGGGACTGTCAAGCTGCATGCACCAAAGCTGAAGGTGTAAACGGATTTTGGCCAGACCTGCATCTGTGGGAGTTTCTTCCTGTGCCACGTTGCTGAGCAGACGCACATGACACCAGAGTAAACCAGCTTCATTTGCCAAACGGTGCCGGTGATGGCTGTACTACAGCCGCTGTAGCGTGGCAGGTGAGGCCTGTTGGGCCGCTTCAGCCCATAAAAAAATGCTCTTACAAAGTCAGCGTGTCAGGCTCATCATTGCCCGAGACAGCCGATGCTCAAGGTCCTAGGGCGACATCGGCGAGAACGGCCCCGCGTCCAGCGACTCGTCGGGCGACACGCTCGGGCGCTCCAGCGGCTGCAGCAGGCTGATCTCCTTGATGATGACCGCCTTCTCCTCCTTGAACTGCTCATCGTCTGCGACATCGCCCCGGGCAAGTCGTTCACGCACATGCTTGCCGCGCATCATCCATTCCCCGTGCTAGGCAAAAAACCACATGCGTGTAAGCACAGTCAGCGAGCAGCCTGACCAGGCTCCGGTCTGCCGAAACAACAGCAAACCCTCGCGGCACAGCCGCATGCCGGGCTCTGTGACATGCGCCGGCCGGCGCGCGCCGCGCACCCTTGTCGGTGTGGAAGTCGCCCAGGTACTTGAGCAGCTTGTCGCGGTTGCTGACCAGGATGCTGACGATGGCCGGCGTCTTGTTCGGGTTGGCCACAAACACCTGCGCGGCCGCGCGCCCCGCGCTCGCGCGAAGGCCGGCGCCGGCCCCCAGCGGGCGCAGGCGCGGGCCCTCGCACGGAGCCGCCGGGCTGCAGGAGCTGGCAGGCCTCACTGCCAAGCCTCACAGCACTGCTTGACATTGGCCCGGCCGCCCGCGCGCGCTTCATGGCATGCAGGCAGTCCCGCTTGGCAGCCTGGCAGTCACACAGATAGTTGGTAGTGCAGAGTGCATATCTGGCACTCTACGCATGCAGGGCCGCCGCGGGCCGCGCGCCTTGAACACGTGGAAGGCCTCAAACTGGATGGAGCGGCTCGAGTCCTTCAGCAGGATCATCATGAGCTTCAGGTTGGCGGGGTCGCCGACGTAGCGCATCATGACCTTCACATTCGCGCGGTCCAGCAGCAGCTCGCCCAGCAGCTGCGCGCCGCGCTTGCGCCTGTCAGAGCCAGCCGCAGACACCTCCGGCCAGCATCAGACAGTTCTGACCAACCGGGCAGCTCCTGCACGTGGCTGCAGACTCCGCTGGTGCAGCGCGCACACGTGCTGCACACAGCTCGACGTACCTCGTTCAGGCAGGTCTGGGCAGCTGAGAGCGTCCTGGGTGACCAACGCAGCCGCGCATGACTCCTGTGACCTTGAGAGCCGGCCGGGGACGCGTGTGGCGCGTGGGCCCACCTTCAGCGACTGCCGGCGCGTCACGTAGTTTGTGGACTGCAGCAGCCGCGTGTACTGCGCGAAGAACTGCGCGCGCGCAGGACGCTCGCGCTCAGGCAGCAGCTCCGCCTCGTCACAGTGTTAGCAGACAATCAACGACTCGGACAATCGAAGCTCTCATCGAGGCGCAGGCTCTTCGACGAGCAGCCGGAGCGCCCGCGCGCGTCATGGCATGGCGCCCCATGCGCGCACGTCTGTAGCGCGCAGCAGGCGCGCGGGGCAGGCCCCGCACGCCCGCCCCGGAGCCGCGCGCGCGCCTGATCGTAGCAGGCGGCCAGGTAGCGCGCGACCAGCGCCTTGTGCCGCGTGAGCAGGTCCTTGAAGGTCGCGAACGCGTCGGAGGCCACCTCGAAGTTGGTCACCTCCACCTTCTCGAAGAACTGGCCGAACAGCGGCCCCTCCAGCACCAGCCTGCGCGCGCGCCCGGCTGCGTCGGCGCCTGCGCCGGCCGGTGCGCGCGGGTCGCGGCGCGCGCCGCGCCGTTCCGCACGCTGGGCTGCGCGGCGTGCACTGCCGCGGGGTGGCTGGCACGCCGATCGAGCTGCTCTGGGGTGGGTGGGCAGGTTTGCGCGGTGGTCCGTGGCAGATACAACAGCACGGCCGGGCGGTGCGCGCGGGGGCGCGGCCCGCGCCGCGGCGGCGCGGGCGCCGCACCCGGCCAGGTTCTCGTCCCGCACGCAGTCGCGCAGCATGCTGCCGCAGTTGAGCGCGATCGCCGGGTTGTTATACCTGCGCCACCGCCCCTCCGCGTGAGCGAGCTGCGCCGGTGCGTGGCCACTCGAGCCCAGGTAGATGGCCAGCCTGAAGTAGCGTGCCGGCGTCGTTCCAGCTCAGGCCTCAAATGCTTTCTTCAGGCGGCGGCCGCACCCCTGGAAGAGCGTGTTGAGGATGTCTGGGTGCTGGTAGACGTACCGGACGCCCGGCCCGTCCGCGTTGCTGTCCATCCTGAAGATGGCGCCACAGACCTGCGCAGGGCTGGCAGCATGGCACGGAGGGCGCGGCGGCCGGCAGCGCGTCCAGCACAACATGATCAATGCCGCAGGGACTAGTTCTGCATTTCAGCGTTCTGCACCCCTGCATTTCCCACCCGGTGGCGGACATGGACAGCTTCAAGCAGCCGACCAGCCTGGAGCTGCTCAGGCTATCAACCGGTCTGCCATGCGTCTCCCATGCGTCAGCGAGTCGTGTTGCAGGGCAACACAGATGTGTCGCAGGGCACCACAGGTGACAGCAGCCCAGGCTCACGCTACAGCAGCAGCAGCCCGACTGCACACGGCTAGGCGCGACGAGCTGCCGCCGCGGCTGCCAGGCGGCCGGGAAGCCGGGCCGCGCCTGCGCCGCGTCCTTGCGCGCCTCAAAGTCCAGCAGCGCCAGCTTGTTCGCCAGCAGCGACGGCAGCCCGCACCGGCAGGTCTCGTGGCAGATGGAGACCGCGGTGTCCTTGGACGGCTCTGTCTCGCCGTCGCCAAAGATGGCCGTCTGCGCACAACATGCCAGAGCGCACGCCTCAGGCTTGAGCCCAAATTTGCCAGGCTTTGCCTCAGGCTGAAGGAAGGGCGTATTGACACATGCATGCATTCTGCTACCTCCTGCGTCAAGCGTGCCACGCCGGGTAGCCTTTGCGCACAGGCTGCACTCGGTGACAGGCAGCGCCTGCAGGGCAGCACGGGTGGGCGGCACACCTTCATTTGGTACAGCAGCTTAGCCGCGTCCTCCTGCTGCTTCTCGGTGGAGGCCTCAGAGATCCGCTCCAGCGCGGCGCACAGCTTGGCGACCAGGTCCTGGGGCGTGCGGCTGCTGGTGGAGTGGAGCACCTTCTTCAGCAGCGACGCCATCCCGGCCGCTGGCGACCCCGGCCTGCCGAATGCTGCGCACTAGCGCGGCGCTGCTCGCCCGCGTCCCTGGCTTGTGCTGCACAGGCCGGCGCGCTGCCTGCCCATGTGGTTGCAGCACAGTGCGCCACCCACGACTAGCATGCAGTGAGCCAAAGCAGAGCGTGGACCTCACGCAGTGCACAGCAGGAGTCAGGTGCTATTCAGGACGGTCGGGCGCCGGCGTGAAAGGCAAGAGTGTATGTACACACAACGTGACAAAGGAGTATCGAGGGGCCTTTTTGCAACTCTGGGCGGAAGAGGCTGGGCAGGAATTTACCTCCTGGAGGGAGCTAGGTTGAGCTTGCCCTGGTGCCTGATCAGCTAGGTAGATCACGCTGGTATTATATTGCTTCTTGACATCAAGAAGCATGCAAACATATTGCTGGTCTGCACAGTACTCTGTCACACCTGACTCTTCTGGACACAAGCGCTGCGCTTCTGCAGAATGCATGTTAGAATAAATGCAAACCAGTAGCCACGGCAGTGCCGTGACGGCACCATACGCAATCACAATCACTCTACACCTGATTGATGGCTCTGACCCACACGAGGCGCGCTTTATCAGGAGCATATGGTTCGGGCCAACTGACCTGCGCTACCAGAATTCGGTAGTCGGGAGCATTTTAACGTATTCGGCCACCATGGGACGCTGATAAGCACCAACATGCACACCAAAACCCATTTTCGCCAGTCCTTGCCCGGCAAAGCTCCATGGTTAGACATTGTGGCGCCTGCAGCGTATTCACGCGCCGCAGGCAGACCCGCGGCCTCAGCAGCACTCTGGTGCTGCCTGGGCGCCTCTCCAGGCAGGTCACGCGGCGTGCCTCTGGACCATGACCCAATGTGCCATGCACCCAGTAGTGAGCTGAACAACAGCAGGCAATACCCCGCCGACCTGCAGAAAGTCCCTGTGCCCCGAAGCATTCCTGGTGCGATCCATGGGTATGAACCTAAAAACCTTTGCAGGGCACCCAACATGAAGCTTCGCAGCTGCACAAACAGCCTGATGTTGGGCAGGCCATAAAAATCGTTGGCGCGCCTCAGGCGCATTGCCAAAACGGCCCTGCCATAGGCCCTACTTCGTGCCCTTCAAGTGTAGCTGAGTTCCTTGCTGCGTCAGACATGCAACCAATGCGCCCATTCAAATTTCTCACATGCAGCACTATGACTGTATCACCCGCGCATGAAACACGCTAGCAAGGGGGCTGCTGCACCGCTCCCCGAACCGCAAACATGCGCCCGCCTGCTGCGCGGCGGTGCGCCGGGGCGCGGCTGCCTCAGCGCGCCGCCGGCAGCCTCTGCGCAGGGCCGGGCGCCTCAGCTCTACTCCTGCCTCACATGCCCCACTTTCAGGGCAGGACCACAGGGGCTAATTTCGGACAGGTTCACACGGGCCAAGAGATGTGCACCTCGGGGGCGCCGCAGGGCAGGGCCCGGCCGGTTCAGTGCAGGATGAGCCCGAGCGTGTACGTGATGACGCCCGTGGCGCCCAGCCGGCGCACGGCCGGCACGAGCTCGCGCGCGCGCCGCTCGTCCAGCACCACCTCCAGCGCGACGTAGTCGCCGTCCAGCAGCCCGCTCACCGTTGGCGACTGCTCCGCCGGCAGCAGCCGCGCGACCTGCGCGCCCGCGCGCCGGTCATTGCCCCTACGCTGCGCCGGCCGGCCCGCTGCAGCAAGCCCCGCGCCATGCTCACCTCCTGCTACGTTCTTTTAGTCTGGTTCACGTATACATGCCATGCAAGCCAGCTCCTGCGTCACACACGTTGCGCGAGCAGCCGCGCGAGCAGCCGCGTGAGCCAGGCGTGCCTGGCGCACCCCGCGTGCTCCGGGCGCACGGGAGCTGCATGCAGGCTGTGTGCAGGCTGCACGGCAACGCCCCGTTTGCTTCGCAGCACCCGACCCCGTCCCCGCGCTCGCACATGCAATACAGCTTGGCGCTGCTTGTGGGGCCCTCGGGCCGGGCGGCGGGCGGGCCGCGCACGGTGTCGAGCGCGTCACGGTGCAGGTTCATCTTGAGGCCAACCTTGCGGCGCGCCGCCAGCGCGCCCTGCAGCAGCAGCGCCAGGTCCTCGATCTTGCGCCGCTTCCAAGGATCATCCCAGGCGCCGCGGTTGGCCACCAGGCGCGTCGTCGAGCTCAGGATGGTGTCCACGACCTGCGGCGCGCGCGGATGCGTGTGATGTTCTGTGAATGTCTACTGAGGACTTGAGAAGGGGGGGTGACAAACACATGGCGTCTCGTTGATACAGTCCGTATCTACATCCTGGTCAGCGCGGTACGTGCTAGACTTGTGCACCGATGGTACGCTCAGCCAGACGACGACAGAAGCAGCCACGCTGCAGCGGTGCGCTCCGGGTGCAGCACCCCCATAGCAGCTCCTGGCAGCAGGGGTGGGCGCGCACGCGCAGCTTGTTGGCGCGCAGGCTGGAGCCGGTCTCGGTGATGTCCACGATCGCGCCGACGCCGGGCAGGCTGGCCTTGACCTCGGTCGCGCCCCAGCTGTACTCCACCTTGACATTAACGCCGCGCTCCGCAAAGTAGCGCCGCGTCGTGTTGACCAGCTCCGACGCGACGATGGTGCCTGCCGGGCGGCGCGGGGCGGGGGGCTCGGGGCGCGGCGCAGACGATACTTCTCTGTAAAAACAGATCATGTCCTGCCGAGCGAGGTGCAGTGTCTGACAGCCACAGCAAGCTGAAGGCGCGGCGCACGAAGCCGCGGCATCGCCCACGTGATCAGGTGCTGCGCCTTTGCTGGCGGGCAGAGGGCCGCGCTGGCGTGACCCTACAGGCGTTACCGACAGGCCGGCATCGCACGGGGCCCAGGCGGGTGGGGGCGCTCGAGCGCGCCTGCCAGGTCGGCCGCGCATTGGACGGCGCTGTCCTCCGGCACGGCCAGCACCCAGCGCGCGGGCCGGTCGGTGGCCTTACTGTACGCCAGCTCGCACACCTGCACAGAGTTAGGGTTAGCCCAGCAGAGTGGACAGCATGGCCCCTGCGGGAGCCACCGTGGAGCGCGCGAGCACACCACGCCGGCTCGCCCGGACGCTGACACCGCCGCTGCTGCTGCGCTGCAGCAGGCACCGGCTGGGCGACGGATGGAGTCCGAGGCCAGGGGCGTGCGCCACGACAGCGCACTCCCGGCGATCAGATCACTGGGCTGCACGCTGAGCTTGCACGTCAAGGGAGCGGCGCACCTCCACCACGTCGGCCTCGTTCTCCACGATCCAGTCGCGCCCGCAGATGCCCGCGTCCAGGACGCCATCCTCCACGTAGCGGCTGCGCAGGCACAGAAGCACTGCAGTGGTGCACAGCATGCTGGAGCCAACCGCGCCTGGGCCCTCTGGCATGCCCAGAAAGTAGGCTTCACGGGCGCCAGCCAAGGTGTGCAGCGGCCCGCTGAGCGGGCACGTGAGCGTCGAGCACGACAGCGCGCCCACACGCACGGCGCGGCGCGGCGGGCGCCACCTGATCTCCTGCGACCGGAACAGCACGAACTGCAGCTCCTCGTCGTCCACGCGCGGGAAGTAGCCGCGCTCGCTGATGTCCACCTTGAAGCCTGCGCGGGCGGCGCGGGCGGCCAGAGTCGCCCCGCGGCCGCGCTGGCTGCCCGCACGTCGGGCAATACCACAGCAAGGCCTCTGCCCACGCGTCCGGGGCCACACTGGCTGCCCGCACCTGTGGCAGGCGGAGCAGCGTGCCTGCTCGGCACAGGGCAGGGGCTCGGCAGGCAGCACAACACGGGCTGTGGCAACGTGGCGCACCCGCTTTGCGGAACAGCTCGTGCGTGGAGTTCTGCAGGCTGCCCTTTGGAAAGCCGAAGCGCAGGGCGTCTGCCTCGGCGGGGCGCGCCGCCTCCTCCGTGACCAACTGCGGCGTGGCCACATGGGCGGGCGCTGCTTTGGGCGCCCAGCTGCGCCTTGCGGCGGTGTGCTGCGGACGGGGAAGCACCCCCTTTGATGGCAATACATACGCCCGTGCTGGGATGACGAATGGCATTGCGACCGCTCAGCCGACCACCCTCCCCCTTTTGCCCGCCTGCAGTGTTGCAGCGAGACGCAGGTGTCAGCCCACGTGTGGAGTTGGTTCTCACAACTAGGCTCAACTAGGCTCAGAGCGTAAGCTGCCGAGCGTGCTGGCCAATGTCCGGGAACCAAGTTGTAAGGGGCAGTCTGTGCACTCTGCACTCAGAGCTGTCGCACGTTGCGGGGGCGCATCGTCAAGTTGTGCCGCCGGCGGGGGGTCCTGCGGCCGCCAGGCGCGTTGTAACGCAGGCTGCCCAGATGTGGAATGCTCACCCGGTGAAAACCTATGCACCGTCGAGTTTTGAAAGTGGGCGCGAAAAGTCGCTGGCTTGCTGTGCGAGCTGGGTTTGGGAAGCTCAGCGACAGAACGTGGTCGCCTACGGCCGAGTCTGTACGCCTTGCGTAGAGCCGTGGCTAGCGCAGCAAGAGACCACAAGAGGCCAGCAATGAGGCCTGCACTGGCGCAGCATCGCTGCAGAGCTAGGCTGTGGCTTGCGCTGGCCGCCCTAGCGCTGGGCCAACGCGGAGCGCGGGCGTGCACGGTCCTGGAGCTGGAGAGCTCGCCCCGCACCGGGTTTGCGGCGAACGTGCTGCGCATGTTCCACACGCTGCCCATCTATGACGGCAACAACGGCACCTTCTTCATCGACCAGCGCGCCGTGAACTTCAAGTGCAGCCAGGCGCGCGCGAAACTCCCGTGCGCCTAACGCACCCGCCGCAGGCCCACAGCCCTGCGTGCTCCTCGCTTTGAGCACAGCAGGCGCGCAGGACGGCGGGCTGCAAGACTTCTTGGAGCTGGGCGGGCATGCGGTGCCATGGACCCCTGAGGCGGAGGCCGCGGACATGGGCGCGCCCTGCAGCAGGATCGACCTGCTGCAGGCCGACAGCCTGGCGGCCGACATAGACGTCGGCTGGGAGGAGCTGGCGACCATGTCCGCGCGGCGGGTGCGGCCCGAGCGCACGCATGACAGCGGTGTGAAGGCACTTGCAAACAAGCAAGGCTTTTTGTCGAGGCAGGAGGCCAGATGCACAGCACAAGATCCGTCTCATGTCGTCCTACTCTGCTCTTTTCGACAGAGGCAAGGCAGGCTGGAGGGAGCGTCCGGTGATAGTTCACATGCTCCTGCTCTGCGCATGCCTGGGCGAGGCGGGCGCGCGCGGGAAGGCGCGTGTGCCCAGAGCACGCAGGCGCGCAGGTATGGAAGCTGCACGCGTGGCTGGCGAGCCAGCTGGAGACGCTGCGCGCGGAGCTGGAGGCCCTGCCCGGGCCCCGCATCGGCCTGCACATCCGCCAGCCGGGCACCACCGCTGTGCAGGCGCGCGGCCTGGCCGCTGCGCGCGCGGCAGGCCGCGACCGCGCACAGTCTTCCACCGTGCTGACGGAACGGTCCCATGATGTCCAGTCTGGCGGCATTACATATTGGATTCGCGCCAGCGGGTCAGCAGCGGTGCGGCCATGCAGCGGGGCCTCAGCAGACAGACGTCCGCTCAGGGCCGCCGCGCGCGTGTGCCGCCCACGCCTGCAGTCTAGCATCACCAGCAGCACCGGTGGCTTGCCCATGGCCAGCACGCTCACGGAGGCGGCCGGCGCTGCGCAGAAGCACCTGGCGATCCCGCCGCAGGAGTACATCAACCGCTTCCTTGCAGCGTTCCCGGACGTGAAGGTTCGCCCCACACTCTTGCAGCATTGATGACACCTGGAATGCTGCCACTGTTGATGCCACCGCAAGCAGCTCTTCCACGTGCGCAGTTGTGCTCTTTCTGCAGCACAAGCGGCCTCAGGCCCGACGTGGCTATGCAACCGGGACTGCATGCACAGAGTGGGGCCAACATTCTGCTGCCCCATTCTAGAAGGCTGGGTAACTCTGCATGGGCAAACCTGCATGAGACCTTATCGGGGCGCAGAATGGCACGTGCCTCCTGGTCGGCGGCGACGCGGGCTGGGTCGAGCTGGCGGGCAGCCTGGCCGCGGAGCAGATCGGCTGCGCGCCGCACCCGCTGGCGCCCGCGCTCGCGCGCCTGCCGCCGCCGCCGGGCGCGGAGGGCGGTGCGGGCGCGGCGTGCACCGCCGCGCGCGACCTCATCCTGGGCATGGAGGCGCTCGCGGCCGCCGACTACTTTGTGGGCACCAGCGCGTCGGCCATCCCGGGCGTTGTGCAGGCGCGCTGCTCGTGCAGGGTGGCTGGCGCGACGTCCTGTATTACGCCTGCATGCGAGGCAAGTACAAAATCGATGTCCCAACACTTCTTTATTGTCGGGATATGATCAAGGGGAGCCTGCATGGGGAGCCCATGCCGTGCACCCTTGCCAGCCACAGCACCTCTGCCGTGCTGTACGGAGCGGCCCGGGCGGCGCAGACGCTGCGGTCGGCCTTGTACAGCAAGGAGCGGCGCACCTTTGTCGCCAACGGCGGCAGCGGCGACTGGTACGACCGCGTGCGCGCCTACTTCCGGGGCGAGGTGTACTAGGTAGGGCTTCCAAGGGTCAGTGATAGGCCTTCGAAGGGTCTGCAAGAGGTCACAGAGAGTGTGTGTGCACATGATCAGCACTGTGCTGGATGGCAGCATTAGCTAGGGTGTGGGACTCTGCGCTTGGAATGCAATTTGTCTCTTTGGGGTGGGACACCTAGCTAAGCTCGATACCAAGCATGGGTAGGAAGCGATGATTTCATGGAGCTCTGGGGCATTCCATGAGCTGGCTGCTACATGCTGGCCTGCCTGAAGCTCTGTGCAACACCCAGGCGCCCGGCAGGGGCCGGTGGCGGCCCGCCTCTGCAGCCCTATGGCTGGTTGAGCAGTGATACAGCACCCTACTTCTATTCCTCGAAACGGTCTTTGTCGCGCTGGAAGGCGCTGATGGGCACCTTTCCAGCACGTCTGACTGAGGGTGTAGGCCTCCTCGGTTGCTCAGGAGGTGCAGCGGAGCTTGCATGTAAGGCGCAAGCATGGCGCCCAGCCAAACAGTATACACCTGAAGCACTAAATCAGTTTACACATCACACGTTCCACCCTCAATGCCCGTGGTGCTGCGCTGGAAGCACAAGCTGTAAGAGCTGCGAAACAGGCGTACAGAGAATCGCTAGCGCGGAGCGCACTGATGTACACCACCCAGACAACATGCGACGTCACCAGGAAACCCCGGCGTGGAGGAACCGCGCAAGAAAGAAACACGGAACACGGCATGCAGGGCCCACTGCATGAGTGCCCAGCCGCCAGAGGCGCCCAGCCCAGCCGCAAATCCTGCATACAAGTCTTGCACAGCACGGGGGCAACACTAAACAACGAGCGCAGGGCACGCCGCAGCCCCACTTACCAGATTCAAGCAAAACAGCTATCTTGAGCCTCACTTGCCCCAGCACAGGCCATGGAAGCGCAGAGCGCGCCGCAGCCAGTCGCGCGGCCCCGGCTGGCGCGCGTCGCGGGCGTGGTCGCCCGCTGCCGGGCCCGCCGGCTCCGCGCGCTCGGCCGCCGCGCGCTCGCGCTCGAGCGTGTCAAACGCGCACGTCAGCACAAACACCTCGGGCGGGAGCCACCTGCGCGGCCGTGCAGCCATGTCTGTGTTGATTTTGCTCCTGGTGATACCTGCCACACACAAAGCCGCGCGCATGGACGCTGGCATCCATCCTCGGCTGCATGCCAGGAAGCTGGCACGTCGCTCGAGTGCTCACACCTGTGCATGAGACATGGGAGATGGCAACCGCCAAGCTCTGCATGCACTTTCAATACGCATTGACAAGTGCTGTCGCGCGTCAGGACGCACAGCGGACTGGCAGACTGCTGATACCCTTTCCACTCAAAGTACCAGCCGCCGCTGTCGTGCTCGGCGCTGCGCGGGGGGAAGAGCCAGGCGGCAGACGGCGGCAGCCACGCGCGCCGGCAGCGGCACAAGGGCAGCCAGCCGTGCCCTGCGCGGTCGAGCACCTCACATTAACCAGTGCAGGACGAAGACGCGGCACATGGCCGCAAACTGCAGCCCGTCCGTGACCCGCCCTGCCATGCTGCACCTCCCTTGCAACACGCCAGGCACTTCTGCTTGAATCAGCGTAAGTGAAGCAGAACGCAGCTCTTGTATTTATGACAGGTCATATGAAGCAAGCGTCGCGCCGCTTGACGCAATGCATCTGCTACAGACAGAGCAGACCCTTCGGGGCTGGCTGCGCAAGGCGCGCGGCGCGCACCATTGCGCGCCAGGAACGAGATGTGCCGCACGAGCGGCGTCGTGGAGCGCACAACCGTGTGCGGCGCCGGCCCCGGGCCGCCGGCTCCGCCCGCGCCCCCCGCGCCGCCCGACCCGGCACCCGCCCGCCACAGCCAGCCGCCGGCCTCCTCAGCCAGCAGGCCGCCAGCGCCATTGTAGATCGAGGTGCGGGGCTCCCAGGGGGGCGGCTCATGCTCCGAGGCGCCGCCCTGGCCGGCCGCGACGCCAGCCGGCCAGGGCCACCGGCCGGCAGCGCCGTGGGAGCTGGACTTTTGCGCCCAGCGGCGCACGCCCACAGCCGTCACGCGGCCGCCCACCTCCAGCTCAAGCACGAGCGGGCGGTCCGGGCCCGCGCGGCCGCGGCCGACGGCTGCCGCGCCGCCGCCATCTTCGGGCGCTCCGGCGCCGGCAGCAGAGCCTGCATCGTCCGCCCGCTGCGGCCGCCTGTGGCCGGTCTGCTCTTCACGCCCACCACCGAGTTCCTCGCCCCACCCGGGCTCGCCGGGGTCGGCGCCGGGCGCGCAGGCGCCGCAGGCCGCGCGCCGGCCGCCGTCGAGGGCGCGGGTGCTGGCGGAGCATGCCAGAGCAGGGCTGGGGCCACGCGGCAGCGCGCCCGCGCGGCGCTCGCGCACCGCGCCGAGCAGCTGCCGGCCAGAGACGACCTGCCGCGGGTGCAGCGCGGCGGCCGCTGAGCAGCGGGCCGCTGAGCAGCGAGCTGCAACAATCCTTATTGGCAGCGCAAGGCGGGGTAGGGGGCGCTACCTGCCAGGAGCCGCTCACAGAGTGGATGGTGCGACCGGTCACTGAGTAAGCACAACATGGCCGCAACATGCCAGGCGGCACAGCCTGTTTGGCCCTGCTCAAGCTGGCACACCATGGGAAGCCGCACCTGCATGACGTCGCCTACGCCCGCGGCGGAGCGCTCCTCGCCCTCGAAAGCCAGCGGCAGCTCCCCGGCCGCCAGCTCGACCTGCGTGCGGCGCGGCAGCGGGTTCGGCGCGCAGCGGGTTCGGCCGCTGGACGCAGCACCCCAAAGCGGGTGCGGTGTCAGAACAAGCGGGGCCTCGAGTCGCACGCCTGGCGCGCGCCGCAGGCACGCGCGACTCGCTTGGCCAGGGCCACCGGACAGCACAGGGCAGCTCTTGTTGGCCAATCACGTTCGGCGCTCCTCTCCACGCTCGTGCAAGCCGCGGCTTGTGCAGGGTGCGCAAGCAGCGCCGGGCCGGCGCGCGCCTCGGGGCCCAGGTACGCATGTCGCAGCGCCGCGCGCAGCTCCAGCCGCGCCTGCTCCCGCACGCGCCCCACAGGCCCGCGCGCGGCGCCGCCCGGGCTGTGCACCAGCCACGCTGCCCAGGTGCCCTCCGCGGGGCCGCCATCCGCCCACGCGTCGCCCGCGTCTGCTGCGGTGGACGCGTCCGAGCTGCGCAGCCCGCGGCCAGGCCTTGCGAGAGTGTGTTGCAGCACGCAGGCTAGCACCTCGTCCTGGATGCCACCACCTGCATGGCCCAGGCTGCCCCCACGCACCGCCCCACCCCCATTCGCCCTCGAGCCGCCACGCCTGCCGCAGCCGCATCTGAGGTGCGCCACTGCGGCAACAGCTGCAGGCTTGATGGGATGCATGGAGCGTGTCGGCAACGCGCGTCAGCTGCGCCCCAGCCCACCGCCCTCAGCTCCCATGCTTTGCTGCGCAGGCACCCCCAGGCCCAAGCATGCGCAGCAAGGGTGTATGGTAGCCCGGGGCCTCCACAGGCTCCGAGGCTACAGCAGCTCCTCACCTGGGCCGCGCTTGCCTCGAGCGCCGGGCCCGGTGCCGCTCCTCGGCATGCCGAGCAGCGTCAGCTGCGCTGTCCGCCGCGGCTGCGGCGGCCGCCGCGCGCACGGCCCGCCCGGCCCGCTCATTCAGGCTCAGGTCGTAAAGCTGGCGCTGTCGCTCGTCCACCAGCACCTGCTCCCAGCACGCACCCCCCCACTGCCAACCAGCCCGCAAACAACCAGAGCTGGGGCTGCATCAGTGCGATCTACTTGCGTGCCGTTCCTATTGCTGTGCCAGGCAGAGCCACTGACACCTCACTCAAGGCAGGCCCCCACCTGGTACGCAGAGAGCAGCTGCGCAAAGCTGGCACTGGCTGCGGGGTCCTGGAGCACGTCCGGGTGCGACGCCTTTGCCCGCTGCGCAAACGCGTGTGCCAGCAGCCTTCAGCCATGGCCTTTTAAGACTCAAGCAGGCGCTGCTTATGCACATGTTGCATGCGCCTGTGCGTGTAATTGCAGGGCAAGCGCTCAAGGCTATAGCGAGGCGTGCAGTCAAGGACAGTGCACCTTTCGAAAGGCGGCCTTGATGTCGGCTTTGCTGGCGTTCGCTGCAACGCCGAGGAGCGCATAGTGGCTGCCGCTGGTCGACGACGCCCTGGAGCAGTTCGCAGTCCATGGCTGGCTGCGCAGCAGGCATGCAAGCAGGGCAGGCTGCCTGTGCAGCCACATGCACAAACAGGCGCGAGAATGGGTGTAATAGCAGCTCACGTTCCAAGCAGTGCACTCTGAAGTGGCAGGAACACCACACGTAATTCAATGGTGTGCACTGTACACAGGCCTGTCTTGAACGGTTGTAAAGACAACGCATGCCCTACTGGTGCCATATATATCAGCGTCGTGGTATGCACTCTGCAATTTTGGTGCGCTTGCACCTGGGAACCAGCCCATCCAACCCTGTGTAACGGAGTACGCCCTTCTCCATTATTGATCAGACGCTTGAGACTCAGCAGATCTGCTCCGCTGTGCTCTGCTCTGCCCTAGAGCGTTGACGGCAGAGTGCCAATGGCGCTGCCACAGTTCACTACGCTGTCTCTGGAAGTGCGACCAGAAGGCTATGCTGTGCTGGAGCTCTCGCGGCCAGCTAAGAGCAACGCAGTCAGCACTGAGATGTGGGACGAGCTGCCGCAGGCATGCAGCAACCTGCCTATCGACTGGCGTAGCGCTGTTGCAGTTTGCCACTGCTTGCTCTCTGCCTTGAGCAACAAATACGATAGACGCGTCTGGCGCATGCAGGCTTTGGAGGCGCTCGACGCGCATCCAGACGTCCGAGCTGTGCGCCTTGCATGCCCACTCCCTGGTTCAGCTGCGTCTCAGAGGCTGCCTGCTGGACCGGTGTGCCTGCGCCTGCAGGTGGTGCTGTGCGGCAAAGGCAAGCACTTCTGCGCGGGCATCGACTTTGCTGCGCTGGAGGGCGTCACGCGGGTGATGGACGCAAAGTGCCCTGGTCGGGCGCGCGAGCAGCTCTTTCGTGACATTCTTCGCTGGCAGGTGCAGGCCCCAAGTCCATGCGCTCTGTAGTGGACGTGCTCTCGAGTGCTGCTGCTGGTGAACTTGGGGATGCCTTCACACAGTGTGTCCTGCGGAAGGCTGGCCCTCGCCCCGGCAGACGCACCCACAACACGTATGCTCAGCAAGGTAGCCGGGTAAAGCTCTGCAAGGGCTTTGAGTCGTGCTCTGGCATGTCAGTGACAGCAGTGGGCCTGAGGCGTGCAGGGCCGCAGGCCTCTCTGACAGCGTTTGAGCGCTGCCGCTGGCCGGTCATCGCTGCCGTGCACGGTGCCCACCCGTGCCTGTCCTGCAATCGCTGCGTGTGTCTGACTGGCCGTGGCTGTTATGTCAGGGCATGCATCTGACTTTATGCGTCTGACCGCAACGTCATGTATGATAGATGCGGCCTCGTCGAGTACAGACAGATCCCAGCTCTTCATGCTGGACTCTGCTTTACAGTGAAGCAGATGTTCCAAAGGCTGCAGATCTCGCATGCCACCAGGAGCCACTGCATGCTCCTGAGCACCGCGGGGGGGTGAGCAGGCGCATGCGTGGGAGCGGGGGTCGACATGATTACCGCCTGCGATATCAGGTTGCTCCCGGTCGGCCCGCCCTGACCAGCCTGGCCTCATGGCACATCCTGCATAGGCTCTACCCATCTTCTAGCACCCACGTGCATCGTCTAGGAGTCCTTTGTAGTACTGTACATTGCCATGTATGCACATCGCGTCTGCTCAAGTAGCAAGGTGCACACGAAGGAACCTGAAAGCTCGCTGAGGACCGTGCGCGCGCGCTACATTCCGGCCAGCATGCACCACTTCAGCGCACGGGGCGACAGACGCCAGCCCAGACGCATGCCTGACTGCAGCGCCGCGCCGCCGCGCAGGTACTGCTCCGCAGATGCGTTCTTCTGTGTGAAAGAGGTCGACCTGGCCATCACCGCCGACATGGGCACGCTGCAGCGCCTGCCCCGCATCGTCGGCGCCGGTGCGGTGCCCACGCTATATATCCCATTATCGACTGCGACGGCTTGCATGCGCATGCATGCAACATGCCAAGCTTTCCTCGCTGGTGATAACGCAGCTTTGCGGCTGTTGCCTCCCTCAAGGTCATGATGCGGCACGGCGTGTGCTCACAGCGCTGGCATGCCAGCCGCAGCGCTGTACCATCGGTGCCCGTCACCACCTGCGCGCTGCGGCGCAGGCGCGGCGGCTGAGCTGGCGCTGACCGCGCGGCGGCTGGGCGCGGCGGAGGCGCACGCGCTGCGCCTGGTCAGCGGCGTGCACCCCGATGCGGCCGCGCTACGGGCGGCCGCGGCGGCGGCCGCCGCGGCCATCGCCGCGCGCTCGCCGCTGGCCGTGGCCGGCACCAAGCGCGTGCTGCTGCACAGCCGGTGCGCGCCGCACGCGGCCGCAGTCACCAGTGACCGCGGCCGCACCGAGCGCGTGCGGCTGCTGCGCAGCCCGTATGCTGCTTCCGCTGTGCCTGGTGCTCTCTGCGGTCCTGTTATATGTCCGGCCAGCAGTTGGCCATGCTGGCCTGCCAAGGTGGGGTACCTCATGGCCTTGCGGCGAATGAATACCGCCCTGCATGGCACAGCCCTGCCCTGCAGCCCGGCACAGGCTCAGCAGGCGGCGCCCGGCCGCACCCGCACGGACCGCTCCGTGGCGGACGGCCTGGAGTTTGTGGCGGCGCTCAACAGCGCGCAGCTGCCATCCGCTGACCTGCAGGCGGTGTTCCGGGCGGTCGCCCGGCGCGAGCTGCCGCGCTTTGCCAAGCTGTGACGCCCGGCGACGGGCGCCGGCCAGGGCCTTGGCTGATTCGGCCGTGTTCATCTGGGCCTTGGCTGCTCCGTCCGTGTCCGTCTGGGTGTATGTAAATGTGTGTGTGAAGGCTTTGTGCCTGGGTTTGATGCTTGTCGCCAGAAACGTGGTTGTTTCCAGGCGCTGCAAGCATGCAGGGGCAATGCGCCCCTGTGTAGCAGGCGCGTGCCAGCAAGCTCTGATAGCACACAGGTGCAGTGCCGCGACGATGCGCAAACGAGCGCCATACTTCTGTACATACTTCGGTGAGAGCCCAGCCCTGCTCCCTGCCGGGCATCAGCCGCGGCACACCCAAGTGGCTCGCGTGCTGGCTCACGGCTCCACAACAGAGCGCCGGCGCATGCAGCGGCGCAGCTACCGCGGCGGCGGAACGAAAGGCCCCGCGCCCGTCGCGTCCACCACGATGGCGACCGCAAAGCTGCCCTCGCTGGGTTGCATCACGGTGACGTACTGCCGCGCCGGCTCCTGCACGTGCCGCGCCCGCCTACGTCAGCACCGCGCACAGGCGCTGCAGTGCTTGTGCCGTGCTCGGCAGAGTAGCAAGGCGCTGGCCCTGCATACGCAGCTGCTGGGCGCTCACCTTGGGTGGGCTGCCGTCCGCGGCCCATGGATCCCGCTGCGGCTGCGCGGCGCTGGGCTGCGCGGGTACCCTGCGTACAAGCAGGGGGAGGAGTGAGCACCGGTCGTAGCAGCGGTGTCGTGATACAGAGCCACTGGCACAGTGATCCTGAGCAGGCAGAGCCATGGACAACGCTTGCCACCATGTGCGTGCATGTAGGGGCGGGAGGACCCTGCTAGCGCAGAGCAGACTTGCAGCTCTATGGTTGGCAGCCGAGGCAAAGCGCTCTATCACCTGGGTGCGAGCCCCGCCGGCCAGACGTGACATTATGACTCGGCAGCGCGACATGCTCACCCTGCATGTATCTGGTCACATACCGCATAAGCACAGACGGCGCGCTGTGGATCACCTGAATGGTCGCTCTTCGTCCACAGGCGTGACGCTCGCGCTGCCGCGCAGCTCGGGCGCAAACGCGGCCGCCCACGAGCGGCAGGCCGCCAGATTGACCCACACCAGCGCGAGCACCGCCAGGACCACCTGGAGGTGCAGAACTTGTGGTAAGTGGAGGCTTTGCTGGGTCTTGCCGACATGGATGCCATGGCATGCAAAGGCACGCAGAGCTTGCTCGCGCAGGGTCCGTCCGCACCGGCGAAGGAGCAGCAACAGGAAGGCAGGCTCGCGCATGCTTGAAAATTGGGGTCATGCTGCTGAGCGGGTCTGCCGCCACGACCAGGCCAGCTGCGTGGACGCCAGGGCTGCGTGCTGGGCCCCGCCCGCACCTCGAGCGCCAGCAGGCAGAAGGCCAGGATGACGGGCGTGCATGCCAGCTGCGAGCTCATGCAGGGCAGGCGTTGCAGCACCAGGACGACGTTCACGACCGCCAGGAACAGTTGTACGGCCGGTATCTGCAGCACGCAGTCCGCGTCAGTCGAGCGCTGTGTCTGCAAGGCGTCAGAGACGCACGAGCGAGGGTACGACGTGTCTGCTGGGCACTAGGCACGCGGTCTCTGGCGCCACGCCTGCAGTGGGCCAGCGCAGGGAGGCAGTCGCGAGCTGCCACACGCTCTGGCAGCACGGGGGTGTTGCAGGTGAACTCAGACGAGGTCCGCGTAGATAGGCAAGGCAGTCACAGCTATAAGTGCATCATCAGCGTGCCAGCTCGGCAGCAGGGTGCCAACACAAGCGGCCCCGTGTTTGTCTGCATCTGCACTGTGCAAGGCACCAGCACGGACGCTCTGGAGGACAGCGCCAGCCTCACCCCGGGTGCTCGTAGGCAGACGCCCGCAGGCTTGCAGCTCGGTGCTTCTTTGGAGCACACGCAAGTGGGGAATGGGGGGCGCCAGCGTAGCCGGCTGAGAAGCAGGCCGAAGGCGGGGAGGTCACCGCGAGATATGTGTGGCCAAAGCTGAGCGCCAGCAGCTCCGTGAGGCGGTTCAGCAGCAGCGGCAGCAGCGGCCACACCGGCGAGTTCCAGGTGTGCACGCCGCTATGCACCGCGTTGGTCGTCAGCACCGCCGCTACGCATGCCTGCCCCGCGCGCCACAGGCTCGGGCAGCGCGGGGGGAGCCGTGTGCCAGCAGTAGCGTGCTGCGGGGTGCCCCATTCACGGGCACGGGCAACCTTGCACATCTTTGCGCCACATGCCCGGTTCCAAGCCCAGCCTGGGACACGCCGTGCCTGCTGCGCAGACTAAGCGGCCAGGCAGGCTGCTCGGCCGGCAGGCAGCGCCGCCTGCCTGCGGCAGGGCCGCATCTTGCCACCTAGCCCAGGGTACGGAGCTAGCTCGCACCAGGTCCAGTACGCTGGCGCCCAGGATGCGCCTCCTCAGCCGCCTGCGGTTCTCGTCTATCACCTCCTCCTCTTGCAGGCTGGTCGTGGCTATCGCAGTCGCCTCCGCGGCCGCACCCGCGGGCATTTCGGCGCACCGAGGACTCTTCGCAAAGCGCGGCACTATCTGACAGCCTCGCAAGCAACTGAGCACTGTGTCCAGCGATCGCGCTTACCCGGGATGCAAGCTCTGGATGCAAGAACACAACTTTTTGAAAACTTCTTATTGAAAGGGTAGGGTCCGTCGGCGCCGGGATTGATTGCAAGGCGCATGCATGTGGCTTAAACGCGTGAGAATTTGCCTTACCAACTCACTGCTGTCACCACCTCATTGCAAAATGGCGTCCATGCCTGTGACCACTACCATGCAGCCGAAGGGCATGCCGCAGGATGAGACTGCGCACCTGCGCAGGCGCATTGAACAGCTCGAGGTGCGGCCCCTGCTTGTCTTGTGCGAAGAATGGTGGTGGTTGCAGCGCTCACGTGGAGCTGGATGCTGGTCTTGACAATGCGCCTGCGCGATTGCAGAACCGCTGGGCTGAGCGCAGCAACAGGGAGGTGGACCAGACCGGGACGCCAAAGGGCATCCCTCCGCCAAGCCCCAGGATGTCTGTGCCTGTTCAGACCTACCTGCCCAAGCACCACGCCAACATGTGTGCACCTCGGCTGCCCATCTTGCTGTGTAAACTTGCTGTGTGCGTGCTATATGCTTGGCCTGTTTGTGCATGCTGTGCCGCCCTATCAGAGCTGCTCTGTTGTGCGAGTCCGACGGCGGCCTGCCACATAAGCGTACTGATGATATCGCCCGACTCATGCTGACTTGCAAGATGCACCCTTCTCCAGCTTGATGTGCACGTGTGTCACGCGGCACAAGTAGCATCAGACAAGTGCAGCCATGTTGCAATGGTTGCCAGGAAGTCATGCGAGCTCGTGCAATGATGCTAAAGTGATCGCGTCTGCGGGCTGCAGCAGGCGCTTGTTCTGACTATGCTTGGGGCCGCTGCAGGACCGCCAACCCAGCGCCTCTGGGCCTCTTCGCGTTCGGGCTGACGACCGCGCTTTTGCAGGTTGCCACGCGCTTTGCGCAACACATGTGCAGACTGCCTCGTTTGCAGTGTGCTGGCTAGTGTGGTGTGGCTTGTAGTAGAGCTCGTTGTGATGCTGATAGCTTCCTTGCCGTGGTTGGCCGTGGTTTTTCATGACAAGTTAAACATTTCCAGAGGATGCATGGAAAGCAAGGGTCCGGGCTGGGTGTCATGTCCCTGCAGACACATCGTGCATGCTATGTGGACGTGACGCCGAGCTTATTGCGCAACAGGGGGCTGCCACGGGCTGGACGGAGCCGGCGACCAACGACATCACCTGGGGCTTTGCGCTCTTCTTCGGCGATTTGACGCAGCTCCTGGCTGGGCAGGTGGCTTCATCCTCCCTTCACCCTTGTTTTATGCTCTGCTTGACGGTCGAATCAGCCGCGCGCTGCTGAGCTCCGGGTCATGCTGATTGTGCAGCACAGACGCCGCAAGTACTAGCGCACTCCCCAATCTAATGCATTGCTTATGCTGCTCAATGTATCCACCAGTTGAGCGCTGTTGAGCTCAGCGCGTGCCGGCGGCTTGGCTGTGCACACGTCAAAAGTGCTCGTGCGACGTTGCAGTGGGAGATCTGGCGGAACAACATGTTTGCCGGCGTCGCGTTCAGCTCCTACGGTGCATTCTGGCTGGGGCTCGGCATCTACGGCACGCTGGCGCAGGCAGGCCCTCCGTTCTCCTGTATGTAGTCGGCAGTGTGGGGGCTCGTGGTGGCGCTCAGGTTGTTTGTTTGTGGCGCGGTCGAGGCCAAGCTGTCTCTTGCCTGGTGCCTGCAGCAGCTCTGGGCAGTCAACGTGCATACCTTTCTTTGCATGCAGATGAGGCACGAGAGTTGCGATGAGCGAGTAAGACGCACCTGGTGCGCTGTGCTTGGCGGCACCCACAAGTGTGGGCGCTCCGGCGGCAGGCTGGCTCGCTGCGGGCCTTCCCCCCGGAGGGCATGCAGATGATGCTGGCATTGTGGGGCATCTTCACCTTCATGCTGTTCATCCAGACACTCGTCATGAACGTCTGCCTCCAGGTGCGCCTCCCTGGGGTGCTGTAACCCATTGTTGGCGCATACCGCGAAAATAACAGTGGCCAAGGGTGCGCGTCCACGGTCAGCATCAGGAGCGGCCGCGTGGACAGGCTGTGTGCGGAACAATGAAGAGTGCGCATGTGAGAATCCATGAGCAAGACGGCGCACTGCCCCTTTGGTATGGTCTTGTGACACCAAATTTGTGCAGAGCTGCCTGCTTGCCTGCACAAACTGTGTGCTTTGTGTGCTGCTGCGTGAGTGCATCAGAGCCGGCGCGCAGGCGCTGTTCTTCCTGCTGACTGTGACGTTCTTCCTGCTGTCCGCTGGCGAGACGCACCCCATCGTGCACAAGGTGTCTCCCATATTGATATCCAGCAGCTTGCTGCCGTGTCGAGCGTGCTCCTCGTGCAAGGCCTGGTCTCTTCTGCGTGCGTTGTCTGGTGAATGGCAGCTACATGCGCGAGGTGTCAAACAGACTCACAGCTAGGATGTTTAGGAACGTTATTATTACAAGGTTGACACTACTCGGGTACCACGCTGACATTGCTGTGTCCAGGTCGGCGGGTGGCTCGGCGTCATTGTTGCAGCAATCGCGTACTACATTGCATTTGCGGAGCTCACGAACGAGGTCTACCGCAAGGCACGCTGTCCCCTGTGCTGCTCGGTGGCCGTCGCTACTTTGTTCCCTAGAGCACCATGCAGTCGGCTCTGTGCTGCTCTGCAATGAGTCAGTATACCTGCATAGCTGCATCGTAACAGGGCTGCAGCCTGACAAAGCATGGCGCGCAGGACATCATGCCGCTCGGCAAGGTGAAGTACAGCGTGGCTGCCACGCCCCAGGACGTCGAGTTGGGCCGCGAGGACATCCTGTAGGCCCGCAGTGCTACCTGCACCTGGGAGGGCTGTGATGGATGCAGTCTTGCGAGGCTGCCATTTTTGGTACATCTTTTGGGTGGTTTTGTAGCGGCAACAGTATGATGACGCACTGGGAGATGGTGCCTTCCCCGTGGCAGTTTTGCGCAGAGCCTTGTCCCAGCCCCCCCCCCAGTGACCTCTTCACTTCTTTTGTGCGTGCGAAGAGGGGACTGTGAGTGACCGGATATGAACATAGATCGCTTTTCAAAGGACTAAGGGCCCCCGCATAGATGCCAATGACTGGCAGCAGCGGCATGCCTGTGATGCATGCTGCCCATAGCTCATACATGGAAGGCGGGGTGGCTTGCGCCAGCCATCTGCGTCCAGGGTGAGCCCCCCTTGCTTGGGCTGACCGCAACCTAGCAAGGGGTTTTTTTGTGTGCGTGTGCTGGGCTGCAGACTGGCTCTATGTGTGTGTAGAGCTACAGAGGCAGTATTTGCAGGGTTGCCCAGCTCCGCTCTTTAAAGTGGCAGTCAGCGCTGCTGAGCTGCTTGCTGGCACGAGCGGACTTCTGGCATTTTGTGCCTTGCTGACGCGGTCGAGGGTGCGCTGTGCTCAGTCTGCGGACCCTCTGCTGGGCCACATGGGTTACCATCCATGCACACCAACTCTCCTTTCTTCTTCTGTGTATCTTTTGGTGTACATGGCGATTTTGGGTGCTGCTTGCAGCGCGAGGGAGCGGCGCATGGTCATGTTGCCAGTGCAATGAGCACGTGTGGTTGCTGCGGTTGCTGCAAAGAGTATATGCTTATATTGGAGGATGGAGGATGCACCTGCCTCACTGACTTGACATCATTGGTGCTTGCAAGGCGTACCGTGTCAAACGCTCTGCATGGCCTGCAACAGGTTACAAGTTTGCACTCGGCGTATCTAAAGTTCAAGGAGGATTCTGCTTGCGTGCACATGCTGTGTGAGGATCAGGGTGACAAAACACGACATAGCTGGATGTACACCCTGGTTGGCAAATATACCAGCTTACCGATCACCAGAGGGGTAGGTAAGTTGGCACCACATCTCCACTTCTGACGACACGCATTATAGGGGCTCGTCTATGCACTCACTCAGCATCAAACTTGCTGGGCACAGGCATCGCACAGGCAGGATTACGAGACATACTGAGCTAAGCTGACCACTCATGCGGGTTGCCAAGCTTCACACGCGCGCCCGCATGCATCCGGCAAGGCACTCTCCTTTCACGCACGCACTGCAGTTCTGACAATGGGGAAAACACACCTCCTTTGAGAAACGTGTGCTGCTTTACAGCATCCGTGCACACCAGGAGGCAGGCTGCCAGGACAATGCAACTCGAGACTGCAGCAATTCAGACTGAAGTTTTAGGGTGCATTGGTGTGAGGGACGAAGCACTAATACTCACCACAGCCAATAAAATCAACGCCATGAACACGAGCGAGCAGGCCTGAGGCAGGTCCTGCATCACCACCCCTGTGCGAGCCCCCTCTGCGCGGAATATCGCACCAGCACCACACCCGCCCTGATTGCATGACGCGCTGCTATCCTATGCCGCACCAGCTGCGCACGCAGCTAAACACCAGCGGCATGTACGGGGAAGCTCCCCAGACCACGCCGATCCAGTGAGAGCCCGTCGTCGCGCTTGCATGCAGCAGGGCGCTCACCACGCGCGCAGGCAGACAGCCCCGAGCCCTGACCAGCCATTTCTGTTGCTGCGCTCACAGCGCGCCTGGCAGCGCGTCGCCGCGCTCGTAAACGGTGTCCAGGTTGCGCTTGCGGCTGGGCACCGTCAGTGCGGCCGCGGCGCGTTCGCAGGGGCGCGGCGCCGGGCAGGGCGTCGCGCAGACCGCCGCGTCGCCAAAGCGCTTGGCCACCCAGGCGCGGAAGGCCTGCTTGACGGCCGCGCACATGCGCGGGTCGCTGCTCCTGGAGTATACGCGGCACTGGCGCTCCTGCCGCGGGGCGCTGTCCGCTGAGTGCACATGTATGGCCCCACGCGGCATGCAGCAGGCCCTTCACGCATCCTTGATGTTCGGCAGGGCTGAGGTGACCCACAGGATGTTCCCTTGCTGGCAGGCGCGGCGCTGCGTGCTCGCGCGACAGACGCACGTTGAAACAGAAGGGGGGAGCAGGCGCGGGCGCGTTTGCGAGCGCGGCGGCGCCCTTTCCGCGCGCGCCTGGTGCACTTGCGAGAACATGGCGCTGACGGCGCGCGCGCGCATGGGGAACTTCACGAGCGACTCCGCGTGGTCGAAGAAGGACACCTGCGCCGCGGCCGCGCTCAAGCGTGCGCCTTGCTGAATGTCACCCTATAACCTATCTGAGGGCATAAAATGGACAGGCTCTGAGTGCGCGCGCCCTTCGGCGCACCCAAGCGCATTAGGTATCAGCCAGCCTGTTTCAGCCAGCTAGGGCTGCTTGGGCAACCAGGTTGTCAGGTAAGCAAGCATGGGACGGGCGGCGGGGAGGCGGCCGCGCCTTGTCCAGCGGGTTGCTCGCGCCGCTTGTCAGGTCGATCCGCACGTCGATGAGGATGACGTCCTCCGGGCGCAGGTCGACCTCGCTGCTGCTGTTGTGGCCAGTCACATCCGCCGCGTCTGGCAGCCGCCACCTGCAGCCCCGGGGTGCCGTCCTTCAGCTATATCTTTCTGTGGCGACCTTGTTCGCGACGGTGCGGCTGCAGGGCTGCTGTGCCTGTCTGAAGGCGCCGCTGTCAGCTAGGCGGCCGCAGGACCAGGCGCCTGCAGGCCCGCGCCAGACACATGCAGGCGCCACGGCCCTGGCAGCCGGGGATGCGGCCTGCGCCGGCGGGGGCGGCGCACATGCCCGCCTGCAGCGCCTCCAGCGGGACCTGCACATGGTCGACGTACTTGTACAGGTCGCGCCGCCGCAGCCGCTCCAGCAGCGCCTTGGCCTTGCGCAGCGGCCCCTCGCGCTCCACCACCTGCGCCAACCATACAGGGTTAGGGTAGGGTCAAAGCCTGCTACAGCACGTGCATGCCGGCAGCGGGCTCCTCCATGTACGCAGATGGAGGCGCGGGCAGCGTGCGGCTGGGCGCGCCAGGTCGGGCAGCAGGCCGTGCGTCTCGATCTGGCGCAGCAGCGTGTCGTCCAGCGTGACGAAGAGCTCCGGGTCGTCGATGCGCTCGCTGATGCGCAGCTCCGCGTCGGCCTCCAGCATCGCGTCCACCACCATCAGCTCGATGGCCTTGGCCTTCCTGGGCGCGCGCGCGCGGCAGGGCGTGTGCGCCACACCAGGCGCGGCGCATGCGAGCGCATCTGCGGCGAGGCTGAGGCGGGACGCGCCGGAGCACCGCACGACCACTCTCGCCAATGTCAGCTTAGCTCACACCATACTACCTTTTACCGTGTGCATGCGCATGCACATAATCATCATCGTGGTGCTGGTGCTGAGTTCAGGTGAGTGACTGGTGGATCAGCTGGTGAGCCAGCACAGCGGCTGCACCTGTGGCAGTACACGCGGCGGTGCATGCTGGCCCTGGCCTGGTAGACGTCCAGTCTGCGCGCATCGCCTGATTTCCTCAGGAGCTGGCACCATATGCGTCAGCTTAGACCATGCATGCCTGCACATGGGACAGATGAAATGATCAATGCAAGAGCAAGAAGGTAGTGAGGTCGAGGGGCACGCGCATGTTCTCGTACTCGCTCCAGCGGTAGCAGATCTCATCATCGATCACCTGCATTACAGCAGCACAGGGTGTGGATGTGCCACTGCATAGCACTGAGACCTTATGAGCGCAAGCGGAGCGGTGCGGTACCTTGCTGTACTTCTGGATGCGGTCAAAGTCGGCGCTGATGCGTACGTTGCAGTACATGCTGTCCCGCTGCAAGTAGTCAAACTTGTCGACGTCCAGCCCGTTCCGCCCGTTGGCCACGATCTGCGCGGCGCCGCCTGGGCTGCTGAGTGCGTCACGCCTCACGATCTTCTGGCTGCCCTGCTGAGCATTCAGGCGACCAGCATCTGGATTGGTGCCAGCACAACTTTACCAAAGCAAAGGGGCACTGGCCCCTAGAGCAACCAGCTCGCTCGCCCACCACACAGAAGCCCTATCACCCCACTTGAGCGTGCGCGCCTCATACTGCCAGCGCTTGCCCTCGGGCGCATAGATGTTCTTGCGGACATCGCCGGCACGGATGATGTCGCGCACGCGCGCGCCCTCCTCCTCGCTCAGCTCACTGTCAAGGATGTTGTGGACGTTGTCGCTTCGGATGCTGTCAAACAGCTGCACGGACATGTCCTCATGGCTCCTGCACCCCAGACTCCATCACGTTTCCATCACACTCATGAATCAGTGCAGATGCGTACCCTTAAGCAAGGAACGCTGCTATTTTCAGAGCCAATGCCTTGCATGTGTTTCGTGGCAGCAGTGAATAGGGCAGACACAGATGCACTGCAGGGCACGGATTGGTTTCGCCACTGCAGAGCTGCATGCCCGCAAGTGAGCAGCCAAGTCAAGTGACACCGCGCACCAGCCGATGATGCCTTTCCTTCGCAGGAACTCGTGCTCGAAGACATGTGAGAAGGGACCATGCCCCAGGTCGTGGCAGAGGCCTGCGGACCAAAGCGCTCGCTGTTGCACCAGCAGGCAAGCGCGCAGCTGGCACGACACAATCATATCGTAAAATGCAATGCTTGAGCATGCTGCACGTGTGACGAGCACGGTGCATGTGGACCTTGCCATGCTGCATCAGTCAGACCAGGGCTCCCACCTGCAAGCTGGATGACCTTGCTGTCTGACTCATACTCCCGCTGTGACCAGCCCAGCTCCGCTCCCTGAAACTGCTTTATACGCGTGGCCAGCGTCCAGGCCAGGTGAGCCACACCCATGGAGTGCTCCAGCCTGCGCCGGAGCCGGCCTGCTGTTGAGGCAAGTCCTGTGGTGGCTCAAGGCAACTGAGCCGCCCGGGGCGCGCGGCAGGCAGGCGCTCCACTGTGACGGAGCGCAGGAGGGCACCTGTTGTGGCTCGCGCCACGGAAGACCTGGTACGTCAGCCCAAGCTGCTTCAGGTCGGACAGCCGCTGGAACTGCCGTGTGTCGTAGAATTTGGCGGCCAGCGGAGGCAGATATAGGTGTTTGTGCACGGGGTCGTTGAAGTACTGCGCACACCGACACGTGCTTGTTCAGCAGCGACTGCAGTGCGCAGCTTTGGTGCAGCACAGCAGCGGGGAGCGTTCGTGCACTGCGCTGCTTTGACAGGCGGCCGCTCCTGCCACCTCCCACTTGTGGCAAGCCTGGGAAGTCTGCAACGCCATAAGCATGAACCACCGCAGCCAAGAGCAGGGCAAAGTTGCTGCTTGCTGCATAGCATGGACCCACAGAAGCTCACACTGGCGCAGCACATACCTTGCCGTGCCGCCTCGTCAGGCCAGTGTCTGCTTTTGCAACCGGCGCCGCCACCATTGTGTCCACAGGAGCGTTCAGTCGCTGTGAAGCGCTGAGGAAGTTGTCATCATCAGACTCACCCCCCACGCTCTGCTGCGACCCCAGCACGTCTGCCAAGTCCAGCATGATGGCTCGCTGCACTCGCGCGGCTGCGCTACGGGTCTTGCATGCTTGTCAGTCTAGCTCATACTACCATCAAGGCTGTCACGCACTGCTTCTCGGGCTCTGCTCATGCGACTTCAGTCAACCTGCCGCACCATCCACAGCTGGCTATGCACATCTGCTCCTGTGCGTTTGAAAGCCCCAGCCACTTCAGGTTTCTCGCCTGCTGCCTCAGCGTGCAATGATGTTCGAGAGGGTGCTCCTCCAGGCCTCCCGGGCACAGTGCACACACTATCAACGCCCGCTGCATTGGAGAGGAGCGCACAAGAAAGCACCGTGTGCCGTGCTTTGCGGTTCTACTGCAGTGCGCTGTGTAAGAGGCAGGTCTTGGTATATCGCGTCAGTCGCAGGTCGCCCCGCAGTGGCCAGCATGGTGTCCAGCAACGGCCACAGCGCTCACGCGAACGCGTCCGCTGTCGGTGGGGCGGTGGTGGCTATTGTCACGCCTATGAGGCAAGATGGCGGCATCGACGAAGCAGCGCTGCGAGGTTACCTGCAGGTGGGTGGGAACGGGCAGCAAAATGCGCTTGCGCACCCGGTGAATATTAGCTGTTGACCGTAAGCGAGAATGCGCAGTACCTGCACACGAGCGGCATCCGTGACATAGTTGTCAACGGGTGAGCGCCTGCCGCTGCTGGTCTTGTGAGGGGCGCATGCTGTTCGTGTCACTGGACAACCTGCGACACAGCAGGCCTGATAACACTTCGCGGCTTGGTGCAGCACGACCGGCGAGTTTTGGGCGCTGACGCTGGACGAGCGGCGGCGCGTGGCTGAGCTTGCGCGGCAGTGCTGGCCGGGCCAGCTGACCGTCAACGTCAGCGCGTGCGCCCTGCAGGACGTGCATGCTCTGCTCGACCACTGCAGCTCGCGCCTGGAGGCGCGTCAGTGGCCCCAGACGCGTGGGAGGTTGCGCCGGCACGTGGACCCTTGAGCTACGCCGTGCATATGCTGAGTGGGAGAGGGCTCTGCTGCCGGCGCCGCTGACGCCTGCGGGGGCTGCAGGACGGGCGGCAGCTGGCAGACCATGCGCTGCTGCTGCCGTCGTTCTACTACCAGAATGCAGGCACTGCGGGCGTCTCTGCGTTCTTGAAGGCGGCGCTTGACCACGCGCGGGTGCCGGTGCGCGCGCTGGGCGACTATTGCCTGCAGGCTGTTTCTGAGCAGTGCGACTGCTGAAGAGCCGGCGTGCTCTGCACCCATTGTGACAAAAGGGTCCCAAGCGGCGTCGCGGCGCCCGGCGACAGGTCATCCTGTACAACTACCCGAAGCACACAGGGAATCCTATCACCGCGGAGGCTTTCCAGGAGCTCCAGCGGCACTCCAGCCTCGTTGCGGTGGGCGCCGCTGCCAGCTCCTCTTATATGGGGCTCAATCTTCATGGCCAAGCCTTGGTCTGGCAAGCAGTTGTGAAGAAGATGGGTTGGCGACTTCAGCTGCTGTGATGGCGCAAAACCCACCCCAAAAACAGGCTGCGTTCACGGTGCATGGCTGCTGTTGCCAGCGCCTGTGGCTCATCGGCCGTGGGCGCAGTGCATGACCGGGCCCGCCCTGCCAGGCCACACTTACTGGGCTGGGGCGGAGACGGTCGAGACAGCAGTGACGCATGCGCTTGTCAGGCTCGCCGCGCGCTTGTGGGGGTGTTTGGCAGAGCACAGCCCCGGCGTCCTGTGAGCCGCTCGGGAGGCCTGCAGACGGCCCGGTGCGCGCGGCAGGGCATAAAGAACTCAGAGATGCCGCTGGACGAGTGCCGCGCGTTTGGCAAGGGTGGCCTGCCGGTCCTCATCGGCACGGAGGCCATGTGCGAGGCGCTGGAGCACGGCTTTGCGGGCTTTGTCACGGGTGCGCTCGCCCGTGCACCTTCAGCTGCTTGGTGAGTGTCTGCCCGGCTGACAATGCGAGGATACCCCTGCCTGTGCTCTCTAGGCTGCCTGTGCGTCTGATGACCAGTGGCCGCGTTGGGTGTGGTCTGTCATGGACTTGGCAGGAAGGATGAGGTGGACCGCATGCTGGAAGCATTGCACAGTGCATGCTACGCCACTTTGGCAGTTATGTGCAGACGCTGTGGTCCTGCAGCATGGGGGCTGTGATGAGACGCACCGAGGGTTGCGCGAGCCTGCTGCGCAGGTGGGGCGGGAAGCGTGCTCGCGAGCGCCGCGGCGAAGCTGCTGCGCGCTCACGCGGCGGGCAACCTCGCCGAGGCACGCGAGCTGCAGGAGGGGCGCATCGACCCCTGGTGCGGCCGACCGCTGCACGCTGCGCTCTGCTGCTGCTCAGGCTCTGAGACTGCTCAGAGGTTTCACTTCTGTGAACGCCTCGCATCCTGCCATGTCGCCAGCGCAAGTGAGCTGGCGCTTACACAAGAGCCTGCCGGAGGGGGCATCGTCCAGGACGCCTGTTGGTACATGTATGCACGTGAGCAAGCCTGTATATGACGCCCGAGGTATGGCGCAGCTCTGTGCGCGCCGAGGGAGCAGTGACACCCTGATGACGCGCGCAGGCTCGCGTGCACGCTGGCCGTACAGTGCGAGCCGATCGCAGCCGCCAAGGCCGCGCTGTCAGAAATGCTGCCGGGCTTCAGCCCGGCGGTCAGGTAAGCAGCGCACATGCCTGTCCTTCCGCTGCGTGCCAGCTGCGCCTTGTAGCCGCCGGCCAGCGGGGGTGGTTGGCTTTGCGTGCTCCTCTGCGCGTGCGGCCAAGGTGTGTGCGGCCAGGGTGTGTGCGCTGAGTGCCGATTCTGTGCGGTGCAGGGCGCCGCTGCTGCCCGCGGACGAGGCAGACATGCGGCGCATTTCCGACTTTGTCGCTCAGCACGGGCTGGCGGCCAGCCGCTGAAGCTCGCGTGCTGTTTCAGGTTGTTAGAGGGTCGCGGGACGGCTAGCAGGTGGCCTGTTGGTAGCGCCACAGAGCATCACGACTGCTGTGCTGTGCGTGAGCACACCAACGCTTGCTCTTAATAATGCATGGCACCGATGGGGAGTATCAGCTGGTAGGTAGTCAGCTCCAGTGTGGCGAACGTTCGTCCAAGCGACAGAGCGTTGCAGGTCTGCTGGCATGCGCCGACAGCACGAAGTCCTGAAGTCCAGACGCATGCCTGTGTGTACTTGGGTGTAGGTGGTGGCGCATGATAGCAGTCCACATGAGGCTGAGCTCTTATCTATGTATGCTGGCAGCAGCCTGAAACAAAGCTTGTTGAACGAGTATATAGGATGTACGTGACATGGTGGTTCTGCCGCGCCTTGAGCATGGGCTGCAGCGCCTCGATCATGGCAAGTTGGTGTTCGAGTTGAGTGCGACAGAAGCAGACAAGTAAAGAGTGGGGGCGAGCAGTGCCTGCTGCTGCAGCAAAGACGTGACTTGCCAACAAATCTGAAGCAGACTCTAAGCTCCCACACATGACGCCGATACACCGCATGTAACGTTCCTGCCCCAACCCAAGACGTCCCCGGGTTTGCTTGACTACAAAGTAACTCCGGAAGCAAACAAGTACGGACCCAAGAGGGCGCAAGTGCTCAAAAGACTACAAATGCAAAGTGAAAGCGGCAAGTATACAGCGGCAAGCGCCGAAAAAATCTCAGCAATGACAGAGACACCACGCCAGGCACTGCCTGACAGGCACGATGGTATGAGGACCCAACACTCACAGGGCCCGTGCGGCTCTCGCTCTTTTAACTAGCGCCAGGTCTCTGTGCGCGCTCCACAGGCCCGCAGGCGGCACTTTTGAACGTGCCTTGTGTGCATTGCCGAATCTCCCACCAGGCTGCTAGCCAAGGCACATGGCGAGGTGGCCCAGCCACATCCTTTATGATTGGCTCAGGGCACCGGTCGACATGCCTGCCCATCGCATAAGAAGAGCCGAACCGCAGGAGCTCAGTGGACCATAACAACAGTCGCGTCTCCCACGCTGCACGGCGCGCCCTGCCGCAAACATGCTGGGCCGCTACTAGGATCAGACGACACCGTCACCTGCGGAACCTGACCAAGCGCTCGGTCGGCTTTGTTGCGCCGTCTGGTGGTCGCAGTCCTAGCCCTGCCGGAGTGCGCCTACCAAGAACTCGTGCCCCTCCCGCCCGGGCTTCGGCCCGCGTCGGGGCACTCCCAGGCCCACAAGACGGTGGACCAAAGACGGAGTTGTGGCCTGGCCTGGCAGCATGCAGCTCTTGCATGATCAGCACCCGTGCGGATCACTGATCTGGTCCTTGACCAGGCCGCACCGACCCGGCCAGCACAGCCGCGCCAAAGCAAAGTTGCAGCAGAGAAGGGGGGCCAGGGGTGGCGCCGGCGCTGGCGGCACACACCGTGCCTGCAGCATGCAGTGAGCGCCGGCGCGCACAGCAAAGGTAGAGAGCGCGTCAGCAGCAACCGCCAGGGAGCTTGCCGAACAAGTGAGCAGGGATGTAAGACAGCAAGGGGGCATGCAGAGGACAGCAGGGCACTGCGATGCGCAGACGCTGGCATAGCCGTGGTAGGCGTGATGCCGCACTGTGCGCTCAGGCGTCCCGCATGCGGCGCCCCGGGCCCCGCTGCGCAGTCACCCGGCTCGCTAGGGGCGGAGCAGGCGCTGTACCGGGGCCCGGGTGCACGCGCTCCCGCATGCCTGACTGACAAAACGACAACTGATTGCATGCCCACAAGCGTTTCCATCCGGCAATCCCTCCACGTAACAAACCCTCTGTGCATGATAAGTAGGCTGTGCCTAGGTCTTCTCAAACGGGTTGGGGCCGCGCTGCTGCCTGCCACCCAGGCGGACGCCTGCGCCGCCGCGCGGCGGCTGCACGCCCGGCGCGCCAAAGGGGCTGGCCGCCACGGCGCTGCTGGACGCGCCCGCGGCGCCCGCGCCTGCGCTGGAGTCCGCCGCGAAAGGGTTTGGCCCCGGCGGCC